>JYMV01011073.1_pt1 | contig 57834 bp, 54 predicted proteins | sample 338911 | NCBI WGS metagenome assembly JYMV01 (sample SAMN03354496, study PRJNA234377) | hydrothermal vent metagenome | biome: Deep sea; feature: Hydrothermal plumes at the Eastern Lau Spreading Center, Western Pacific Ocean; material: Seawater | place: Tonga | collected 2009 | depth 2000 m m | reverse complement strand
TCGAGGTGGAAACAAGAACAGAACCGGGGCAGGGGGAGCTGACTATTCCGTTGCCGTACCGAAGGGAACTATGGTGTTTGATGCGGGAACTCAGGAACTCATCGTCGACATGGCAAATGAAAGGGGGCCCTTCGCTATTGTGGAAGGTGGTCGGGGAGGGCGCGGCAACGCGCGCTTCAAGTCGAGCACTAACAGAGCCCCTCGGCGCACGAGCCCAGGCTCGCCAGGTGATGAACGTGAGTTGAAACTTGAGCTTCGATTGCTCGCCGACATCGGTCTTCTCGGCCTGCCCAATGCTGGAAAATCAACCTTTCTTCGAGCCATCTCCGCTGCCAAGCCAAAAGTAGCGGCTTATCCATTTACTACGCTGGCACCGGAATTGGGTGTGTTTGAGGCGGGGCCTGACAGCACTCTGGTGGTAGCAGATATTCCTGGTGTGATACCTGGAGCCGCTCAAGGAGCCGGTCTCGGGTTACAGTTTCTCAGGCACGTGCGACGTACCCGTTTATTACTTCATCTGATCGACGTGGGCAGTGATACCGCTACTGATCTGGTGCAGTCCTTTAGTCAGGTAACGCGCGAGCTGCATGAGTTTGATGTCAGACTCAGTGAACGGCCGCGTTGGATAGTGCTCAATAAAACAGATTTGGTCTCGGAAAGCGATTTAGGATCGATCAAGGCGTCACTACAGGCAGCATTGGCATGGACGGCGCCAATTTACGAGACCTCGGCGGTAACGCATTTCTATTTTTGACGCGGGCAGAGGAAGGATCAGGCGATGAGGAGTGAGGGTGATCGGATCTGTTGGGTGGTCAAGGTCGGCAGTTCATTGCTGGCTGATCAAGGAGTTGGTCTCAATGAGGACGCGATTAGTGATCTGGTCGCGCAGGTTGCGGCGCTGCGTGATCGAGGCATCGACGTTGTGTTGGTCTCATCAGGTGCAATTGCCGCTGGGATGCTTCGGTTGGGCTGGACTACCCGACCGCGCGAATTGCATCGCCTGCAGGTCGCGGCCGCCGTTGGCCAATCTAGCCTCGTTAAGAGTTATGAAACCTGGTTTAACCATCAGCAGATTACTACGTGTCAGGTGTTGCTTACCGATGCGGATCTTGCCGATCGCTCTCGATATCTCAATGCCAGAAGCGCATTGAAGACTATGCTGGATCTAGGTCTCGTTCCGATCGTGAATGAAAATGACACAGTAGTGACGCACGAAATCCAGTTTGGCGATAACGATACATTGGCAGCGTTGGTTACTAACTTGATTGAGGCCGAGTGTCTGGTGATTCTGACGGATCAAGCAGGGTTGTTTGATGCGGATCCGCGCCGATCAGAGTCCGCCGTGCTCATGCGGGAAGCAATTGCCGGAGATCCATCACTCAAAAGCGTGGCGGGCCCGGGGGGTATTCAAGGGCGAGGGGGTATGTTGACCAAGATCCACGCGGCCGAGAAGGCGGCCCGGTCAGGTGCAGACACGTTCATTGTTTCCGGGCATCGGTCAAATGTCCTTCTGGAAGTGGCTGCCGGTGAGAATCCGGGGACTCGGATACGCGCTGTGGCCGGTCGTATTGCTGCGAGGAAACAGTGGCTGGCGGGTCAGTTAAGAGTTGCTGGGCGATTACATCTAGACTCGGGCGCCACACGGGTGATTCAAAACGACGGACGCAGTTTGCTTCCCGTCGGGGTCACTCACGTTGAGGGGGAGTTCGAAAGGGGAGATCTCGTGGCCTGTATCACAATGGCCGGGCAAGTCGAGATTGCTCGTGGTCTGATCAACTACAGCGCTATTGAGTCCAGACAGATCATCGGTCGGGCCAGTCACGATATCGAGAGTATTCTCGGATATGTCGATGAACCTGAATTGATTCATCGGGACAATCTTGTCGTGTTATGACGACTGCTCCCAAGAGCAAAGCTGGTGACTACGCAGTAACCATCGCCTTCAGTTTGGCATTTAATTGGCGTTTCAGCCGGGCTGCCTTGTTGCGATGAGTGAGGCCTTTTTGTGAAGCCCGATCAATGTTCGAAGAAGCACTCCGATAGGCTGCTATTGCACTGTCTTTTTCACCCGATTCTGCAACAGCCATGAACTTCTTGATGTGCGTGCGCATCGCGGATCTTCGAGCGACGTTACGTGAGCGGCGCCCGATTGCTTGTCGGGCTCGTTTACGGGCTTGGGCGGAATTTGCCAAGAAATTTTCTCGCGTGTGGCAGGGGCGCCGATTATTTTGATTTTTCGTCGATTTGTCAATAATGATTCGTGGTGGTGCGGTCGCTTATCTGTGTTTCTCGAGACGGGGGCCTAACATCGGATCACCGCCCCGGTTAACGTCTATGTCGAAAAAAATACTCAGATCGACCGTCATTGTTAGTGGAATGACGGTGCTATCGCGGATCACAGGGCTCATTCGCGATATGGCCTTTGCCCAGATTTTAGGCGCCAGCGTATTTGCTGACGCGTTTTTTGTCGCATTTCGAATTCCTAATTTTCTGCGTCGTATTTTTGCTGAGGGGGCTTTTTCCGCATCTTTCGTGCCCGTTTATACGGAAAAAGAGACGTTGGGCACAGAGCAGGAGATTCGTCGCTTCCTTGATGTTCTGTGCGGTCGATTGGGCCTGGTGCTATTGCTGGTCACCTTGGGTGGCATCATGCTGGCGCCATGGGTTGTGAGGGTTCTTGCGCCTGGCTTCGGGGCGGATCCGATCAAATTTTCAGCGACTGTTGACGCGCTTCGCTTCACCTTTCCGTATATTTTCTGCATCTCGTTGGTGGCGATGGCTGCGGGTATTCTCAATGCTCGCGATCGTTTTGCCGTACCCGCGCTCACGCCGGTTCTTCTTAATCTGAGTTTGATTGGGGCAGTATTTTTGTTGATTCCCCATTTCCCGAACGCCGCGGTTGCGTTAGCGGTGGGTGTGTTGATCGCTGGATTGATTCAGTTGCTGTTTCAATTACCGTTTCTAGCCAAAGAGGGTCGATTGCCGCACCCGCGCTTGCACGACACCGGGGTGACCGCGGCGCAGACATCGGATGGCATCAGTAGAGTCTTCCGCTTGATGTTGCCCGCTGCCTTTGGGGCCTCGATCGCCCAAATTAATTTGCTGGTCAACACATTGCTTGCATCATTTTTAGTGACCGGCAGTGTCTCTTGGTTGTACTACGCTGACCGCCTCATGGAGTTTCCACTCGGTGTTTTTGGAATAGCCCTTGGGACAGTCCTGTTGCCAAGCTTGTCAGGGCAGCATGCGGTTGGGGCGACACGGGAATTTTCCGATACACTGGATTGGGCGTTAAGGTGGGGGTTGCTGGTTTCTATTCCGGCGGCAGCCAGTCTGGCGGTCCTGGCTGTTCCATTGATGGTTGTATTTTTCCATTACGGTGCATTTTCTGTCGTGGATGTTGAGCATTCAGCACAAGCATTGGTCGGGTTCTCCGTAGGCCTTGCCGGTTACGTTTCTGTCAGGGTGCTTGCGCCAGGTTATTTTGCCCGCCAGGATACGACAACACCGGTCCGGGCGGGTGTTTTCTCCTTGATAGTCAATACCGCGTTTGGCCTGGTCTTGGTGTTTTATTTCCAGCATGTGGGGTTGGCTGTCGCAACGTCGATTGCGGGTCTACTGAATGCCACATTGCTCTACTGGTGGCTGCGGCGTGACGGCGTGTATCACCCACTTCCGGGGTGGTCGCGTTTTCTTGGGCAGGTTTTTGCTGCAACAACTGTGATGAGCGCAGTCCTGTGGTACGGTTGTTCCGAGAATGTAATTTGGTTGGAGGCGGCCATCGGACAAAGGATTTCAATGCTATTGGCACTGGTAGTGATCGGTTTTGGAATTTATATTGCAGCGCTTTACTTATTTGGAATGCGTGTTCATCACATGTTGAATCATACGCGTCGTGCGAGTGACTGAAAAAACGCACACCTTGGAGGTGCCTCAGATTGGCAAGCCAGGAGACCCACGCCTTTTTAGTTTAAGCGAAGCGGAAGCGCTTCTGCCTTTGATTCAAAAAATTACGAGAGCAGCGCATTCGGAATGGCTCCCGCTAAGGGATGCGGTGCGCAATACATTGAGTTGCGATCCACGCCTTGGTGATCGGGAGTTAGCCTATGCGGCAATCGTACAAACCTGGTCTGACAAGGTTGAACGACTAGGGCCGGTTGTGGCAGGTTTGTGGCATGTTGATTTCTTTACCGGCGATGGCTTTCTGTGCTGGAAGTATCCTGAGATCCGTCTTGCCTATTATCATGCGGCATCCGATAGTGCTAACGTCCGCCAGGATATCGCAGCTATTGTTGACACCGAGGCCCCTGATTGGGCATGGCCAAATCAATGACACCGCGGTTGATTAATCTTTATGCTGCAGTGAGTTACTTCCAAAATGGACTGGTATAGAGATCTCGGAAACGCGGCGCTTGGGAAGGCGTCGGTTGTTGTCGCTATCGGTAATTTCGATGGCTTTCATCTGGGTCACCAACAGCTAATCAAGACGCTTAAGGTGCGATCTAAGGAGCTCTCGTTGAAGTCAACGGTAGTCACCTTCGAGCCCCATCCTCAGACTTATTTCCAGCCAGACGTCAGGTTGAGTCGCTTGAGTAGTGTGCGTGAGAAACTCGAACTATTTCGCGATTACGGAGTTGAGCGGGTTATCGCGCTTCGCTTTAATGAACAATTGGCATCGTTGTCTGCGGAAGACTTTGTCAGGAAATATCTGGTTGAGTCGCTGTCCGCTTCTCACGTTGTGGTCGGTTATGACTTTGGCTTTGGCGCGGGCCGTTCCGGCACTGCAGAAGACTTACAAGCGTTAGGAGATGCGTACGGCTTTGGTGTGTCTCGAGTCGCTGCTGTATCAATTGACGGCGAGAAGATCGGCAGCACGAGAGTACGAGAGGTGCTGCAAAGCGGCGATTTGGCGCTGGCGGCACGTTTGCTGGGTCGTCCCTACGCAATCTCAGGTCGTGTGCTCTATGGTGATCAACGAGGCCGAACTTGGGGATTTCCAACAGCCAACTTGTTGGTTGAACGCCATAATCCACCGTTGCGCGGTGTGTTTGCTGTTGAGGTTGGAGGGGTGGAGGAAGGACTGTTACCTGGGGTGGCTAACCTGGGTTTTCGGCCAACGGTTGGTGGTGATCGTCTTTTGCTCGAAGTGCACCTGATCAACTTCTCAGGAACTTTCTATGGAGATCGTGTTCGAGTGATATTTAGGAAGCGCATTCGCGCCGAAACGAAGTTTGACTCATTCGACGCATTGAAGGATCAAATTCATAAAGACACTCAGGCGGCGGCGGCATGGTTAACAGAAAACCCGCCCACGGTCTAATGTCAATCGTCAATTCTTCTCGACCGCGGTGGGCATTTTCTTTGATTGCCTTGGCCGTGGTTTTATTAATCATGGATTTGTTGACGAAAGAGCTTGCGGTTCGACACATGGCCTTCGGGGAAGCCATCGGCCTGACGTCATTTTTGAGGTTTGTCCATATTCACAACAGTGGTGCCGCATTTGGCATGCTCGCTAACCAGGGCCAGTGGGCACAGTGGTTTCTGACCCTTATCGGACTGCTTGTTTGTGTGTGGATTGTGTGGCGTTTATGTCACCCGCAACGGGGCGAAGAATTGTTTGAGGCAGGTTTGGCATTGGTTCTTGGTGGGGCACTGGGCAATCTGACCGATCGACTTCGGTTTGGTTATGTCGTGGATTTCATTGATTTCCATTACCAGGGATGGCATTGGCCCGCATTCAACCTGGCAGATACCGTGATCACATTAGGAGTCATTGTGTTATTGATAGATCTAACTGGTACTTTCCGACGACGGTGATTGAGAGGCACGGATAGCCCATGCAGATTGAACTTGCTAACCCACGTGGGTTTTGTGCCGGCGTTGAGCGGGCTATTCAGACGGTTGAAGAGGCGCTGACGAGGTATGGCATACCGATTTATGTGCGGCATGCCGTGGTACATAATCGATCCGTCGTGGCGGATCTGTCGGAGCGCGGAGTGGTATTTGTCGAGGACCTAGATGAGGTGCCGGACAAGGCAACAGTCATCTTGAGTGCGCATGGCGTGTCGCGGGCTGTTATTAAGGAATCTAGTCGTCGTCGGTTGAACGTTTACGACGCGACTTGTCCATTGGTGACCAAAGTGCATGCCGAAGTGCGGCGTTTTCGATCGGAAGGCAAAGAAGTAGTGATGATTGGTCATGCGGGACATCCCGAGGTTGAGGGAACTCTTGGGCAGTGTGATAGCGGTATTTACTTGGTGGAAGACCTTAATGGAGTCAATGAGTTGCAGGTCAAAAACCCTGCCAGTTTGGCCTATGTCACGCAGACCACGCTGTCGGTCGATGACACGACGCGCATCGTGACGGCACTGCGGATGCGTTTCCCTGCTATCGATGGGCCTCGGAGGGGCGATATTTGCTATGCCACACAGAATCGGCAGGATGCAATCCGCAGTATTGCCCAACGAGCTGATGTGGTGCTGGTGCTGGGATCGCCTACGAGCTCAAACTCCAATCGGCTCCGCGAGGTCGCTGCAGAATCTGGGGCCGACGCGCATTTGATCGACGATGTCAGTGAGATTCAGCCAGAATGGTTGGAGGGCTGTGAGCTTGTTGGCGTGACGGCTGGCGCATCGGCGCCAGAGAGTTTGGTTGTTGATGTAATCGATCAGCTGGTTGTCTTGGGCGGTGAGCTCGTCACCGCGATAGCCCGTGAAGATGAAGGCGTTACTTTTTCAGTGCCAGTGCCGCGTGGCAATAGGCAACTTTAAGAGGTGCTCTAAGGTGACCAGTTTATAATCAGGACCCATTTTTTAAAATCAAAGCCGGTGTAGCTCAGTTGGTAGAGCAACGCATTCGTAATGCGTAGGTCGGAGGTTCGAATCCTCTCGCCGGCACCATCGACGTAGAGTAATTATCAGGGTTTTATGAGTAACGGTCTCGGAAAATGGGAGAGAGTCTCATGGCCTGTGTCGGTGACAAGAAAGCTTTCTGTTATTTCCAGACCCCAATCATGCTCCCAAAGTGCGGGCATTAAGTGAAACGTCATCCCAGGTTCCAGTATTGACTGATCGCCTTTGCGTAGGCTCATGGTTCGTTCTCCCCAATCGGGGGGATAACTCAAACCAATGGCGTAACCGCAACGACTTGCCTTACTAAATCCGTAGCGGCGGATGACTTTTTGCCAGGCCGCGTCAATGTCTTGGCAGGTGTTTCCCGGTCTGACAACGTCAAGCGCCGCTTCAATTCCCTCAAGAACCGCTTCTTCTGCCTGCAATAATTGAGCTGGCGGTGTGCCGAGGTAGACCGTACGGGAAAGCGGGCAGTGGTATCGACGGTAACATCCGGCAATTTCAAAAAAGGTTCCTGCACCGAGTTCAAACGGCCGGTCATCCCAGGTCAGGTGTGGTGCGGCGGCATCGAGGCCTGTTGGTACCAAGGGCACAATCGCTGCGTAATCGCCGCCGTACGATTCCGTGCCCCGAATCGCAGTGCGAAATATGTCCGCAACCAGTTCATTTTTTCGAAGCCCGGGTTCTACCCGCTCCTGAATCATGGCGTGTGTACGCTCCACAATGACGCCAGCCCTTTTCATGAACATAATTTCCTGCGGTGACTTCACCGCGCGTTCCCAGTTAACGAGGCCAGTCGCATCGATCAGGGTGCCTGAAGGGAGTTTTTTTTTCAGGGCGAGATAGGCAGCTGCGCTGAAGTAGTAATTGTCCATCTCCACGCCGATGCCTTGCTCATGCCAACCCCACTCAAGAATCAGGTTCGCGAGATAATCCATGGGGTGTCGCTCGGTCGATTGAACATAATGATCCGGATAGCCGAGGATGCTCTTGTCATCCATCCAGACAGTACGACGTGCACCTTGAGTGTCTTGTTCGCGGCCAAACCAGATTGGATCACCCACGGAGGGGAGAAGTACGCCCTGGTGGACGTAGAACGACCAACCATCGTAACCGGTCAACCAGGCCATGTTTGAAGGGTCGGTAACCCATAGCAGTTGAATGTTGCGCTCTTCCATCGCGCGGCGTGTTTTTGTTAGCCGTTGCCCGTATTCATGTTGAGTGAACGGTGGTGTCATGGTGCGTTCTCCGATGGAACCAGAGGAGTATAAGACGGCAAGAGACTGTCGGCGTGGACTATGGGCGGAGCCGCGAGTCATAACGAGGCGTCTTAGGCAGAATTACCAATCTCTGCGAGGTCGACTAAAAACGTCTAAAATTGACGTCGTTTCATTGGATGGTCATTCATGTCCGTACGGGTATTGGTCACAGGCGGGGCTGGGTTTATCGGGTCGCACCTGTGCAAAAGATTGGTCGAAGAGGGATGCGACGTTCTTTGCGTTGACAATTATTTCACTGGAACGAAGCAAAACGTCGTCTCTTTACAAGACTATGATAATTTCGAGTTGATGCGGCACGACGTCACGTTTCCGCTCTACGTTGAAGTAGATCAAATTTACAATCTAGCTTGTCCTGCTTCACCGGTGCATTATCAGTTCGATCCGGTGCAGACGACCAAGACCAGTGTTCACGGTGCAATTAATATGCTGGGTCTTGCAAAGCGAACACGCGCAAAAATTCTCCAGGCGTCGACCAGTGAAGTTTATGGCGATCCTGAAGAGCACCCTCAAACCGAAACATACTGGGGTCGGGTTAATCCTGTTGGTATCCGCGCGTGTTATGACGAAGGCAAGCGGTGTGCCGAGACTTTGTTTTTCGATTATCAGCGACAACATGGTTTGGCGATAAAAGTGGCCCGTATCTTCAATACTTATGGACCGCATATGCATCGAGAGGACGGTCGTGTTGTTTCCAACTTTATTGTGCAGGCGCTTCAGGGCAATCCAATTACGATCTATGGGAGGGGAGAGCAAACACGGTCGTTTTGTTATGTCAGTGATTTGGTTGAAGGACTGATCCGACTGATGGCGAGTCCCCATGCGCTGCATGGGCCGATAAACCTGGGCAATCCGGGAGAGTTCCAGATTATCGAACTGGCTCGAAAGGTGCTTGCGATGACCGGGTCTCATTCTGCTTTGGTCTACGAGTCATTGCCAGAAGATGACCCCGTGCAACGGCAACCGGATATTACTCTCGCCAGAACGAATTTGGACTGGTTACCTACGGTAGATCTCGATGAGGGATTAGATGAAACCATTCGATACTTTGAAAGAGTGTTGAGCGAGGCCTGAGAGCGCTAAAAAGTATGACGAAGACGGCGTTGATTACGGGTATCACGGGGCAGGATGGCGCTTATCTTGCGGAACTGCTGTTGGCGAAAGGGTATGTCGTTCATGGCATCAAACGACGGGCGTCTTCGATCAACACTCAGCGCATTGATCACCTTTACCAGGATCCGCATGAGCCTGACCCCCGCCTGATCCTGCACCATGGTGATCTCACGGACTCGCTCAGCCTCGTGCGAACGTTACAGCAGGTCGAACCCGACGAAGTTTATAACCTCGGTGCACAGAGTCACGTGGCAGTGAGTTTTGAGGAGCCGGAATACACGGCCAACTCGGATGCGCTCGGTGCGTTACGGTTGTTGGAAGCCATTCGCATTCTCTCGCTAGAGGGAAAGACTCGCTTTTATCAAGCCTCGACTTCGGAGTTGTACGGGCTAGTCCGTGAAATACCTCAGACTGAGAAAACTCCATTTTATCCACGCAGCCCCTATGCGGTCGCCAAGCTGTACGCCTATTGGATTACAGTGAACTATCGAGAGGCTTATGGTGTCTATGCCTGTAATGGCATTCTTTTCAATCACGAGTCTCCGCTTCGTGGCGAGACATTTGTCACGCGCAAAATCACTCGGGGCTTGGCAAGAATCCGGTGTGGTCTTGAATCCTGCCTGTATTTGGGCAACCTGGATGCAAAACGTGATTGGGGGCACGCTCGCGACTATGTCGAGGCACAGTGGCTGATGTTGCAACAAGAACATCCGAAGGATTATGTGATCGCGAGCGGAACGCAACACAGTGTTCGAGATTTCATCGAGGCCGCTGCAACAGAGCTCGATATGGGCATCGAATGGCAGGGGAGTGGGGTCGATGAAAAAGGGATAGACCCGGCCGGGAGGATCATTGTTGCGGTTGATCCGCGGTATCATCGTCCGACCGAGGTGGAAAGTCTGCTTGGAGACTCGACTGAGGTGCAGCGAGCCTTAGGCTGGCGTGCCCGGACGACCTTTCAAGAGCTGGTCGCTGAAATGGCGGCGGCCGATCTGGCGCTGGCCAGGAGTGAGATGAATGAGTCTCACCCACCTAATGACTGAGTGTTGAGGTGGCAGGTGGTGGATAAGCAAAGTCGAGTCTTTATCGCTGGACATCGAGGTTTGGTCGGTTCAGCGATGCACCGGGTGATGACAGCGCGTGGTTTCAGCCAAATTATCACCCGTACGCGTGACGAGCTCGATTTACTCGACCAATCGGCTACTGCGGCATTTTTTTTACGGGAAAAGCCAGAGGTTGTGGTGTTGGCCGCCGCCCGAGTGGGGGGTATTCTTGCCAACGCCACTTATCCGGCGGAATTCATCGGAGAGAATCTTTTAATACAATCGAATGTTATCCACAGTGCCTGGAAGAGTGGGGTTGAACAATTGCTTTTCCTCGGTTCGAGTTGTATTTATCCAAAGTACGCTCCACAGCCGGTCCACGAAACGCATTTATTAACCGGTATGCTGGAGTCGAGTAACCGCCCCTATGCAGTTGCCAAGATCGCCGGTGTAGAAATGTGTTGGGCCTACAATCGACAGTACGGTACCCGGTACTTGGCCGTAATGCCGAACAATCTATACGGTCCCGGTGACAACTATGACCTTGCGACTTCGCATGTGTTGCCGGCCCTCATTCGAAAAGCCCATGAAGCGAAATGTGCTGGAGCTGCTGATCTGGAGGTCTGGGGAACAGGTACGCCACGGCGGGAATTTCTCTATAGCGATGATTTGGCCGACGCGTGCATGTTCTTATTGACTCGTTCGCCCGATGTTGTTGCGGACTTATTCTCAGAGGATCATGCGCCGCTGATTAATATCGGTAGTGGGGAAGAGGTGAGTATTCGGGACTTGGCGGATCAGGTACGTGGCGTTGTCGGATGCACTGGGGAGCTTGTATGGGATTCGTCTAAACCCGACGGTACGCCGAGGAAATGGGTGGACATGGAACGTTTGCGGGCGTTGGGTTGGTCCGCGACCACACCGCTTGCCGAGGGGCTTATTTCGGCTTACCAAGACTTTCTCGAACGTTATTACAAGTCAGCTTAAAGATGCCTGAGGGCCTTATTGGTCTCAAGGCCAGATGTTCTGGGAAACTCATCCCATGAGTCAGTGGTCACCCCATCATCAGTTTTTTAGCCGATGATGGAGTTAGAACAATGTCGAATTCCCTGGAATTTTTCTGCTGGTCAGTCAGTATAGTTGCTGCAGCCTGGATGCTGGCGGCTTATCCTCAGCTATTGGGGGTCATGGTGGTATCCACTGAGCCATTACTTGAAGCGACTTGTATCAGCGTGGTGTTGGGCAGTGGGCTTTATCTTTGTGTTGGTCGATTAGCTACCAAGTTGTGTGGTTTATGCCGACAGACTTCGGCCTATGAAATGAGGCACGGAGTCTCATCAGTGCGACGCTAACTGTTGGCTCGGTGGAACGACGCGCTGAGTTAAACTTAGCTGTCTTTGGCTCTTACTGAGCTATGCGACGGCCGTTGGCCGGCGTGTATGGATTAAACGAACGCAGGGCAGGCAACAGATGAGCACATACAGAATCGCAGTCATTCCTGGTGATGGTATTGGTCGAGAGGTGGTACCAGAAGGTCAGCGAGTGTTGGAGGCAGTAGCTAGACGGTTTGGGTTTCAATTCGAATGGGTCGATTTTGACTGGAGTTGCGAGCGATTTCATCGAGTGGGTGAGATCATGCCAACTGATGGCCTGGAACAGTTGTCGGGGCTGGATGCCATCTATTTTGGTGCCGTTGGGTTCCCCGGAGTGCCTGACCATATTTCTTTGTGGGAACTTCTGATGCCGATGCGGCGAGGCCTCAAGCTGTATGTCAATTTGCGCCCGGTCAAGTTGCTTCCTGGACTGACGTGTCCATTGAGAGATAAGACGCCGGGGGATATCGATTACTTAATCGTTCGAGAGAACAATGAGGGAGAGTATTCAGAGATTGGTGGCCGGTTGTACCGTGGAACAGATCAGGAAGCGGCATTTCAAGAGTCGATTTTTACGCGTCAAGGTACCGACCGTATTCATGAGTACGCCTTTAATCTGGCTGCGTCGCGACAAGGAAAATTGACGTCGGCCACAAAGTCAAACGGGATTATTCATTCCATGAGTTTTTGGGATGAGCGGTTTGCTGCAAATGCCGATCGGTTTCCTGATATTGAGACGGACCAGTACCATATCGATATTCTCGCTGCGCGCCTTGTTTTGACGCCAGAATGGTTTGACGTGATTGTCGCGAGTAATCTTTTTGGTGACATCCTTTCTGATCTTGGCCCTGCGACCACTGGAACCATTGCGGTTGCGCCGTCGGCTAATCTCAATCCAGAAAGAGAGCACCCGTCGTTATTTGAGCCAGTTCACGGGTCGGCACCTGACATTACGGGGAAAGGCATTGCTAACCCGATTGGACAGATTTGGTCTGGTGCCATGATGCTGGATCATCTCGGCGAAACGGAGGCTGCCGCTGCTGTGATGGCCGGCATTGAAACCGTGATGGCGGCGTCGGATGGGCCGAAGACAGTCGACATTGGTGGATCGGCCAATACGGTTGAGGTTGGCTCGGCGCTGGCAGCCGCCGTCGCTGGCTAGCGTTCGTCGTGGCGTATTGGGAGGTTATGCTGTTAGGTCTAACCTCCAGGTGAGGATCTTAGTTACGCTGTTAGTCAGCGGTAAAAGTCGTCCTCGCCCGGGGGCCGCGTCTTAAACCGTTTGTGTACCCAGAAGTACTGACTTGGCATGGCCCGAACGGCCGATTCAATAACTTGATTCATGCGGGTTGCATCGGCCACCGGACTGTCGCCTGGGAAATTGTCCAGCGGGGCATCGAAAGTGATGTCATAGCCGCTACGGTCCCGATTTAAACTGCAAAAACACGGAATTACAATAGCGTTAGTCATAGAAGCGATGCGGCCAAGGACAGGCCAACTGGCGGTTGGAATATCAAAAAATGGAGCAAAGACTGCTCGACGAGGTCCTGGATCCTGGTCGGGCAGGTAGTACAAGAACTCACCATTTTTCAAGGCCCGAATGACGTCACGCATGCTGCTTTTACGCTCAAACATTCGGCTACCGAATCGTTGACGACCGCGCAAAACGAATTTATCTAAAAGGCGATTATTGATGCGTTGATAAATGCTAACGCCTGACCCGATTGTGCCGAGGTAAATACTAACGGTGGCGACTGCAGAGAAATGGGGTGCGAGGAGGATTACGGGCTGACCTTGGGCCAGCGCGTCGGTAAAATGGTGCGCCTCGTGCAGGTGCACCAGATGGCTTAGTCTGGCACGAGATGCCCACCAACTGATTCCAGTGGTGATGGCAACGGTCGTGATTACCTCGAATGATTCTCGAACGATGGTGGCTACTTCCCCAGACGAGAGCGTGGGAAAGCACCGCTGGATATTGATGGTAGCGATGCGCCTTCGACCAGGCAGTATGAGGTACAGCCCCTTGCCTAAGACCTTGCCGATACTAAACAGTATTCGAATAGGCAGCAATGACAACAGGCGCAGCGCCCCGATGCCAACCCAGGTCGCCCAATAGCGTGGGTGCAGAAATTCACCAGTGCTTGTATTTTCTGTGGTTGGCTGATCAGTCATGGTTGTGGGTAGTGATTTGTGATCGATTTTCTTGTTGTGAGTATGCCAACATGTCAGAAATAGCCATTTAATAGAGCGGGTGGCAGCGGTTGTTTCTAATGCGAAGGCGTCTTAGTGTGATTGTCTCCGATGTCAGATGGAAACGACAAATCAGCAACAACAGAAATTCTCTTGAATTATTTGTCCCAGTTTGGGATAACCTCTCACGCACGTTGTCGCGGTCGGTGGCCAACAGACGGATTGCCGATCCACATAAAGGAGGCTTGTATTGACTGAACTTCCGCAACAGGCACAAGTTGTCATCATTGGAGGCGGGGTGATCGGATGTAGTGTGGCCTATCACCTCACTCAAATCGGGTGGACGGATGTGGTGTTGCTGGAGCGTAAGAAATTGACCTCGGGTACGACCTGGCACGCAGCAGGGTTAGTCGGCCAGTTAAGGGCTACCTACAACCTCACTCGCCTGGCTCAATACACAACCGAGTTATATGCCTCCCTGGAACAGGAAACTGGCCAGTCGACGGGTTTTCGACAGAATGGATCATTGGCGATCGCATCGGATAAAGAGCGGTTTGAAGAGTTTGTCCGAGGGGCTTCTATGGCCAGTTGTTTTGGACTTGAGGCCCAGGTTGTTTCACCAACTGAAGTGCGCGACTTACATCCGTTGGTCAAGACTGATGATTTGGTGGGAGGCGTTTTCCTGCCAAAAGATGGCCAGACTAATCCAACGGATACGGCCCAGGCGCTTGCGCGAGGCGCGCGTAACCGGGGCGCGCGAGTGTTCGAAGACACTCGAGTAACGGCGATCGAGACCGATGGTCGACGTGTGACATCGGTGCGAACCGATGCGGGCACCATTTCCTGTGAGATCGCCGTGAATTGTGCGGGGATGTGGGCCCGTGAGGTGGGGCAGCTTTGTGGCGTGAATATCCCGTTGCATGCAGCGGAACATTTCTATGTTGTTACGGAACCGATCAATGACTTGCCCGTCGATCTGCCAGTGCTACGGGAGCCGTCAGCGTGTAACTACTATAAAGAAGATGCGGGGAAACTTCTGATCGGCATGTTTGAACCGACAGCAAAGCCTTGGGGAATGGCTGGGATCCCGTTAGATTTTGAATTCGATACGTTGCCAGAGGATGTCGCTCATATCGAACCGCATCTTGATCTTGCCATTCACCGCATTCCATTGCTTTCGGACACGGGTATTAAACTCTTTTTTAATGGGCCCGAAAGTTTCACGCCCGACAACCGATACTACCTTGGGCCATCAGCAGAAATTGACAACTTTTTTGTTGCCGCAGGTTTCAATTCGATCGGTATCCAGTCGGCTGGAGGGGCGGGTAAAGTCATTGCCGAATGGATAGATACCGGTCATGCGCCGATGGACTTATGGGATGTTGACATAAGGCGGGTGATGCCTTTCCAGAGTAACCAAAGATACCTTCACGATCGCACAACAGAGGCCCTCGGTCTGCTCTATGCCATGCATTGGCCTTATCGGCAGGTAGAGAGCGCACGGCCGGTGCGTGTGTCGACGTTACACGATCGTCTGAAAGCTGCTGGCGCGTGTTTTGGAGAGGTGTCCGGGTGGGAGCGGCCAAATTGGTTCGGCGAGGCGGGTACGGTGCCAGCCTATGAGTACAGTTATGGCCGTCAGAACTGGTTTGATAACAGCCGTGCTGAACATCAGGGCGTTCGCCAAGGTGTGGGTCTGTTTGATCTGTCGTCCTTTGGTAAGATTCTTTTGCAGGGACCGGATGCGGCCCGTGTTCTGGGGCACATATCAGCCCGTGATATTGATATTCCTTCAGGTCGGGCGGTTTATACACAGTGGCTGAATGCTCGTGGCGGGATTGAGGCGGATCTCACAGTCACACGCATTGATGACGACCAGTTCCTGATCGTAACGGGGGCAGCGTCACAGGCCAGGGACTATTACTGGTTGCGAGAACATATTCCCGATGATGCGCGTGCAGTGGCAACGGATGTCACCAGTGGATACGCGGTTATCGCGTTAATGGGGCCACGGTCTCGTACGCTCTTGGGGGAACTGACTTCTGAGGATCTCTCGCCCACGTCATTTCCTTTCGGTGCTTCGCGAGAGATTGACCTTGGTTATGCCCGTGTCCGGGCTACGCGAATGAGTTATGTGGGTGAGTTGGGTTGGGAACTCTACATTCCAAGCGAGTTTGCGATCGGGGTATACGATGTTATTGCCGCTGCAGGGGAGTCGAATGGTCTTGTGATGGCGGGGTATCACGCGCTCAACAGTCTCCGTATCGAAAAAGCATTCCGGCACTGGGGGCACGACATCAGTGACGAGGATACTCCGCTTGAGGCGGGGCTTGGTTTTGCTGTGGATTTTGGTAAACCCGGGGGATTTCTCGGCGAGGCCGCGCTGTTACGACAGAGAGAGCAACCGTTGACCCGGCGTTTGATCCAGCTCTTAGTAAACGATCCGGAGCCGTTGTTGTATCACGATGAGCCGATCTGGCGTGATGACATTAGAGTGGGTCGCACCACATCGGGCATGTATGGGCACTCACTGGGTGGTGCAGTCGGGCTTGGCTATGTTGAGCATAGCGATGGCGTTGATGACGAGTTCGTCACCGCCGGTAGCTATACGGTCGAGATTGCAGGTCAACGTTATCCCGCGACCGCTAGCCTTAGCCCACTGTATGATCCATCTGCTAAACGAGCCCGCGGGTAAGGTAAATAGGGATGACCATTACAGATGAACTCTTTAGGCGGGACGGCTACCTTAAGGAATGCAATGCGGTAGTAGTAACGGCGCACGATGGGGTGATTGTCACCGATCAGACGGTGTTTTATCCTGAAGGTGGAGGCCAACCTGGGGATACGGGTTGGATTATGGGCACTGACGGTCGCGAATTCGTAGTCACAGATACGCAAAAGGACGCCGAGACGGGTGAACAACAGCATCGGCTGTCGAGCGATTTCGATTTGCCGGCGGTTGGTGAGACGGTCACACTGAAACTCGATTGGGAGCGTCGTTATCGTTTAATGCGGATGCACAGTTGTATGCATATGTTATGCGCTGCTATTCCGGCACCCGTCACGGGTGGCTCGATCCAGGATGGTCGTGGACGACTTGATTTTGATTTACCCGACCCTGTCGATAAAGAAGAAGTCACTGATCGACTGAATGCATTGATTGCGCAGGATTCATCAATGCAGATGCGATGGATTAGCGACGAAGAACTGGCTGACAAGCCAGAACTGGTTCGAACGATGTCGGTTAAGCCCCCAACAGGAAGCGGTCAAGTTCGGATAGTTGAGTTTGAAGGTATTGATCTGCAACCTTGTGGCGGTACTCATGTCGCTTCAACGGGGGAGATCGGGCGCGTTCGTGTTCGGAAAATTGAAAAGAAAGGCCGCCAGAATCGCCGCGTTATTGTTGTTTTCGATGACTGATCGGCGAAGTATCACGTTGACAGGAATTTCTGTTTGTTTGATGTGCCGGCATTAGGGGAGTGAGGTCTTGACGACACAATCTATCCGTGTGGGTGTGGTTGGCGTGGGATATCTGGGGGCAATTCACGCCCGAATTTACGCTGCAATGTCAGGGGTAGAACTTGTGGGCGTGACGGATATTGACGGGCATGCGGCGACCCGCGTGGCCGAGGAGTGTGGTTGCTCCGCTTACAACGAGCCTGAGGCCCTGCTCGATAAAGCCGACGCTGTGAGCATCGTTGTGCCGACTTCTAGTCATCGTGTCGTAGCCGAACCTTATTTGCGCCATGGCATGCACGTGTTATTGGAAAAACCTATTGCGGATCATTTGACTAATGCGAGAGCGGTTGTCAAGGCAGCTGAAGAAACGGGCGTCATTTTGCAAATCGGACATTTGGAACGGTTTAATGCGGGCGTTGTACGGCTGGTGCAGGAGCTTGATCGGCCACGGTTTATTGAGGTCCATCGATTGGGTCCGTTTGTTTCTCGGGCAGCGGATGTTGATGTCGTTACTGATCTCATGATTCATGATATTGATATCGTTCTTTCACTGGTCACCGCAGACCTCACTTATGTGTCCGCGGTGGGCGCCCGCGTTGTGTCGGCGCACGTTGATATCGCAAATGCTCGGCTGGAATTCGCAGACGGCACGATTGCTAATGTCACAGCGAGCCGGGTTTCTTCTCGAAAATTTCGACGCATTCGAGTGTTTGGAGAGGCCTGTTACCTGGGTCTCGATTTCGTAAATCAGCAGGTCGAGGTGTCTCGACGGACACCACACATCGAGGAGTCAGGTTTTGTTGGGATTCAAACCGAGTCGATCGAAGTCGATACTCGACCACCCTTAGATGCGGAGTTGGAGCACTTTGTTGCGTGTGTTCGAGATGGGCGACAGCCATTGGTGACTGGTATGGACGGGATCCGTGCACTGGAAGTCGCCGGACAGGTTCGCCGCAAGATCGCTGAGTCATTACATATCATCACCTGACAGCGAGTCACGAGTTGGCGTAATGGCGTGTCGGCGAATCAGACTATTCTTTTATCTCATTCTTGTGCTCGCGGCTGTTAACGCAGAGGCTGACAGGTGCAATGAAGTCCCAGAGGTGTTTGCCACGATGCCGACGCAGATTGTTGAGATTTGGAACGAGAATGGGATGCGCTCGGTCATTCGAGCCAGGATGGCTGTCAGTCCGCGCCAGCGGGCAGCTGGATTCCAGCATGTGTGCGAAGCGGAAATAGCCCGATTTCCATTGTTGTTTGTATTCGACCGAGATGTACGCACTCGGTTTCACATGCAAAATGTGCAGGTCCCGCTGAATATCTCTTTTTTTTCACGCTCTGGTCGTTTTATCAGCAACCAGCGCATGCCGCGGCCGCTGCTTGGTCAACCCGGCAAACTATATGGCATCGAGTCATCTTATCGCTATGCGCTGGAGTTCAGTAGCGATGAACTTCAGCAGCTATTTGGTGGGCCCGGAAAGATTCGCATCATTCTTCGTCGCTGAGTGCCTGCGCGGTGGTTCTTGGGAATAATGGAAAAGATTAGTGAGTTGTTGCGATTATGCGTGGAAGGTAGAAGGACAAAGTCAGCGCGCGCAAGACAAAGAAAAGCAGGAGGGACAGCCACAATCCATGGTTGTGGGCGAGGTCAATGGATGCTTCCACGGCCAACAAATATCCGCCAAGGGAGATCAGCATCGCGTTGCGCATTTCCCGAGTTCGTGTCGCCCCGATAAAGATTCCATCGAGTTGAAAGCTCCACACTGAAATAATCGGTCCAATTACTACCCAAGGCAGATAGGCGCGCGCCAAGATGAGGACATCAGAGTGGTTGGTCATCCAATTAAGCAAGTGAGAGCCAGTTATCAAATAAATCAAGCTAATAATTGAAGAAACGATCAGCGCCCATAAGGTGCTGACGCGAATGGTGGTTAACAGAGCCGACCGTTTGCGCTCCCCCACCGCGCGCCCAACCAGTGTTTCAGCCGCATGTGCAAATCCATCCAGTGCGTAGGCGGAAATCGTCTGCAGGTGGAGCAACACCGCGTTGGCAGCGAGATAGAGGTCTCCCAGTTGAGCGCTTCGATTAGTGAACCAGGCAAAACTAAAGATTAGGCACAGGGTGCGAATAAAGAGATCGAAGTTCGCGTTAAGGAGCTTTCGGATAGCCCCGGCATCCAGTAGACGATGAGTCAACGTGGGTTTGACGCGATAGCCCGTCCGGTGGCGTATTAACCAAATTCCGAAAAGAATAGCGATGTATTCGCTACATACAGTGGCGATAGCTACCCCTTCAATGCCGTAGTCGAAATAAGTGACAAACAGAATGTCGAGGAACATATTGAGCCCGTTAAGCAGAAGCTGCGTGTAAAGCACGGCTCTCATGTCTTGCGCGGCGATCAGATAACCGAGGATGGCGTAGAGACCCAATACAGCCGGTGCGCTCCAGATTCGAATGCCGAAATAAACTGCGGTTGCGGACTCGACTTCTAAAGATGCCCGAAAAAGTATGAGTGCCAACTGACCGATCAATGGGTGGGCAATAATTAACACGAATCCCAGTGACAATCCGATAAACATCGCTCGTGACAACGTTAAATAGGCTTCGGTCGGGTCGTTGCGGCCCCATGCCTGAGCGGCGAATCCGGTGGTGCCCATGCGTAGAAAGCCGAAGGCCCAATAGACAAAACTGAAGATCAGAGCGCCAAAAGCAACGGCTCCGATCAGTGCGGTGTCTGCCAGGTGGCCAACGACGGCGGTGTCAACAGCACCTACCAGCGGCACCGTGACATTGGATAGGATGATGGGTGCGGCAAGAGACCAGACTCGTTTATGCATGAGTCAGGGGGAAGAAGGTTTTGTGTTGGTTTTTGCTTTCTGATCGAATGCTCATTGCAGTTCGAACGCGACATTGACGACATTTTGGCACTTGCCATCGATATCAAATGAGTGCTCGATAAATCTTACCTGTTGGTCGTGGCTAATGGTGATTACGGTTGAACTTCGCGTGCCGTAGTCTGGCGATTTGACAAAGATGGATGAGCGGATTCTTTGCACATGTGCGGTTATGGGGTCGTCGTCTGTTTTGAGGTCTTGCGCCGGGGTGTCATGGTGCAGCAAGTCGAATAAGGCTGTTGTCGAAAAACTGGAATCGAGAATGGTTGCAAACGCTTTCTTCCCATTGGTGATTTTTGACCAGGGAGTGTCGAGCAAGTGATTGCTAAGCGCGAAAACACCGGTTTCAAGTGTTTTCGATGTTGGATGGCGGTTAGATATCCAGTGAATTCCGGAGGACCAGTCTCCAACCAACAGGTTGAATCCTCCGAAAGAGGCAAACGCAGGTTGTTGATCGGCGATGAATTGTTCAGCGGGCGCGGATCCAAGCAGATAATCCCTCACTAATTGCCCTCTGGAGCGCGGATTCAATATCGATTGGGCTTCGCTAAAATTGGTCAGGGCAGCGAACCGACCACTGCGGGTGATTCCCATCCAGCTGCCACCGGCTTCCAGGTCTCTTCCGGCACACAGGGCGGGGTGATCTGGCCAGAAGCCGGCGACTTCGGTCGCCCGGTGATGAAACTCATCACGGTTTGCAGCGATGACAAAGGGATACGTTGTGTTAGCTCGAATCCCAATTAGAATAAAGCACACGGTGAACACCCCCCCGGGGTTAGGGACAGCCAATGGCTATTCAGGGTAACTCGATTACCGGCTTTGACGATTTACGGTATGCGATGCCGATGCGACCGATTAATTGAATTGCCACGGCGCCTGTGTGGTCACAGGCAGAGTGCAATAACTCTTTTTTTTCGAGTTTAGGAGCTGCGGGCAGTTTGATTTTCACCAATTCATGGTGAGCCAGTGCTTGTTCCAATTCGTCGACAACTGTGTCGGACAATCGGGCAGAACCAATGGTTACGGCGACTGCCCGATGGTGTGCGAGTCCACGAAGATAACGTTTTTGGGAGCCTGTGAGTATCAATGGTTATGACAAGTAGGTCAGGGCATCACAGCATACCATTGGGTGACGCTCCGTGAGTGGTCGTCGCCAAGGTTCTGGCAGACGGTGGGTTGAGCGACAACGTCGTGACGTCTATGTGCGTCAGGCGCACGAAAAGGGCTATCGTTCGCGAGCGGTATTTAAATTGATTGAACTGGATCGTCGCAATGTCCTTTTCAGGACGGGGCAATGCGTGGTGGATCTCGGAGCGGCACCAGGCGGTTGGTCGCAGTATGCGGCCGAACGTGTTGGCCCGTCAGGGTTGGTGGTGGCGGTAGATGTCACACCGATGGATTCGATCCCCGGGGTTGACATGGTTGAGGTCGACATTACCCGGACGGGGTCTGGCGAGTTGATTCGTCGCAGTCTGCAGGATCGCCAGGTTGATCTTGTTATTTCCGATATGGCCCCCAGAATGAGTGGTGTGGTGAGTCGGGATCAGGCGCTAGCGCTGGAACTGGCTGAAGCCGCCCTCAAAGTCGCCGGTTGTTTGCTGACTCATCACGGTACGTTGTTGGTCAAGGTGTTTGAGGGAGAAACGACAACAGCATTTAGACATCAAGTGCAGGAGCGCTTTGAGCGTCATGTATCGAGAAAGCCAGCGGCATCCCGGAATGAGAGCCGGGAACGGTATGTTATTGCTACCAATCCGCTCGCCGGACCTCCAAGTGGGTTGGAGAAGCAATGAAGATAAGGCATGAGAAGGGCATGGGTCTACAAACCTCTGTTGTGTTGATTGAAGAAAAGGCTCAAAATCGAATGTTAGATGAATGCCGCTCCTTAGTTTTCTAATGTATTTGATTGGAGTTTGTGGCAGGAAATAACCGAAATGATGAATATATTTGAAGAGGTAATGGGTGAATAACCTAACCAAGAATCTTGTCCTCTGGCTGGTCATCGCGATGGTGCTGATGGCGGTATTTAACAACTTTTCCGCCAAGGATGACCGCGGTGGGCGGGAAATCGATTATTCGACGTTTCTGGATCAAGTTCGCGACGGTCGAGTTGAGCGGGTGACGATCGATGGGGCCGCTATCTATGGCCAAAGATATAATGGGGATCGTTTTGTCAGTTATTCGCCAGGTGATCCTGAATTGGTCAATGACCTGGTTAACGCGGGTGTCTCGATCAAGGCCAAGAAGGAAGAGGGCACATCTCTCCTGATGACCATTTTCATTAGTTGGTTCCCGCTACTGTTATTGATTGGTGTTTGGATTTTCTTCATGCGCCAGATGCAAGGAGGCGGTGGCCGTGGTGCCATGAGTTTTGGCAAGAGTCGTGCGCGGCTACTGACTGAGGATAAGAACCGTGTGACCTTTGCGGACGTTGCCGGTGTAGATGAAGCAAAGGAAGAGGTCCAGGAATTAGTCGAGTTTTTGGAAAACCCGAGTAAATTTGAAAAACTGGGTGGCCGGATTCCCCGGGGTGTCCTTATGACGGGTAGTCCAGGAACGGGCAAGACACTATTGGCTAAAGCGATTGCCGGAGAAGCAAAGGTTCCTTTCTTTACGATCTCAGGGTCCGATTTTGTCGAGATGTTTGTTGGGGTTGGTGCTTCGCGGGTGCGGGATATGTTTGAACAGGCCAAGAAAAATGCGCCCTGCATTATTTTCATCGATGAGATTGACGCGGTCGGTCGGCAACGCGGCGCGGGTCTTGGCGGTGGCCACGACGAGCGTGAGCAGACGTTGAATCAACTGCTTGTTGAAATGGATGGATTCGAAGGGAATGACGGCGTCATTGTTATTGCCGCAACTAACCGACCTGACGTGCTTGATCCAGCATTGTTGCGCCCGGGTCGTTTTGACAGGCAAGTGCACGTGATGTTACCAGACATTCGTGGGCGCGAAGCCATCCTCAATGTACATATGCGCAAGGTGCCTGTGGCCGATGACGTTGACACAAGCATCATTGCGCGTGGCACGCCGGGTTTTTCAGGCGCGGATCTTGCAAATTTGATTAACGAGGCAGCGCTTTTTGCCGCTCGCGGGAACGGCAAGTTGGTGACGATGGAGGAGTTTGAGCTCGCTAAAGATAAAGTGCTCATGGGCGCTGAGCGCCGTTCGATCGTGATGCCTGAGAATGAAAGGCTGAACACGGCTTACCATGAATCAGGACACACAGTGGTGGCTAAAGTGTTGTCGGAGCACACCGATCCCGTGCATAAAGTCACTATTATTCCTCGGGGGCGAGCGCTCGGTGTGACGATGCAGCTGCCGGAGGAAGATCGTTACAGCCATAACCGGGAGTACTTGCTGGCCAGAATTGCTGTGCTGATGGGAGGGCGAATTGCAGAAGAAATCTTCATGGAACAGATGACGACGGGCGCTGCTAATGATTTCGAACATGCAACCGATCTTGCACAAAAAATGGTTCAACGCTGGGGTATGAGCGACAGCCTTGGGCCTCGAGTGTTTGGCGACAACGAGTCTGAGGTATTTATGGGTCGCGATCTGGTGACTCATCGTAATCTCAGTAATGCGACTGCTGAGGAGGTCGATAAGGAAGTCAGTCGTATCATCGCAGAGCAATACGATCGGGCCCGCAGCATCATTGAGGAGAACCGCCACATCATTGAGAGGATGGCCAAGAATCTGCTTGAATGGGAGACATTGGAGTCTGATCAGATTGATCAGATCATGGCTGGTGATGAGCCTCGGCCACCGGCGCCTTCGAGTGATGATGAACCGCCCATCACAGGCAGTGATGCGGAGTCAGGTGGTGCGGCTTCCCCAAAACCTGAAATCAATCCGAACATTGATCTTCCAGCCGGTCATTCCGCGTGATTCGGGCAACGTTGCTTGCGTGAATGATTGGCGACGAATGTTGCCACTAAGAGCTTCAGGTGTTTCCATCATGGGAATTCTGAACGTCACGCCTGATTCGTTTTCTGGGGATGGCGCGTACCATGATATAGCAGGTGCTGTCGAGCGGGCCGCTGCTTTGTTAAGGGAGGGTGCCGATATCATTGACATCGGCGGCGAATCCACTCGTCCTGGCGCAAACACTGTTCCTGTGGAAGAAGAACTTCAGCGAGTATTGCCGGTGATTCGTGCCGTGAAAGAACACTTATCTGTCCAGATTTCAATTGATACCAGCAAGCCCGAGGTGATGGAGGCGGCTGTGTCGGCCGGCGCGAGCATGGTTAACGACGTCTATGCGCTTCGTCGACCGGGCGCGTTGGAGATGGCAGCGCGCTTGAACGTGCCTGTGTGTTTGATGCATATGCAGGGCACACCACCAAACATGCAAAAAGCGCCAGCCTATACTGATGTCGTACGAGAGGTCAGTCATTTTCTCTCCAGCCGCGTTCGTGCCAGTGAGGCGGCCGGCATCGCGCGGCATCATTTGATGGTCGATCCTGGGTTTGGGTTTGGAAAGACGTTTCAGCATAACGTCCAGCTTCTGCGGGGGTTGGGGGACCTTGCCGACGTTGGAATACCAATCGTCGTTGGCGTGTCACGTAAGGCTTTTGTGAGGCGTCTGGCGAGTGTCGATCAAGTGGGCAATGATGAAACGGCGCAGGTCAGCGCAGGACTTGCCCTATATGCTGCATCTCAAGGTGCCGCGGTTTTACGAGTGCATGATGTGGCGCTGACACGAAACTTGGTGCGGACGTGGGAAACATTGGCATCGCCGCCTCTGAATGAGTGTAATGCCCAGTTGCAAGGAAGTTTGTGTTGACTGCGCTGTTCGGTACGGATGGTATACGAGGCCGGGTTGGCCACAGCCCTGTCAGTCCCGAGGATGTTCTCAAGATAGGATGGGCAGCGGGCACTGCTCTGAAGGTGCTGGGAAAGGGCAGACAGGTGGTATTGGGGAAAGATACTCGTGTTTCGGGGTACCTCTTCGAGTCGTTGCTGCAGGCAGGTTTCATTGCAGCCGGCGTGGATACGGCCTTGACTGGGCCACTGCCAACGCCGGCGATTGCCCATTTGACCAGGACGATTCGGGCAACTGCCGGGGTTGTCATCAGTGCTTCTCACAATCCGTACTATGACAATGGGATTAAATTTTTCCAGGGTGACGGACATAAGTTCGATGATGTGCTTGAACAGGAGATAGAAAAACACTTTCATCAGCCGATGCGCACAGCGTCAGACCTGGGTAAGGCAACGCGCATGCCTGATGCCGCCGGTCGCTACATTGAGTTTTGCAAGAGTACATTTCCCGCGACGCGATCGCTGTCGGGGTGCTGCCTGGTTGTGGATTGCGCTAACGGCGCGTGCTATGACCTGGCGCCGCGTGTCTTTCGCGAACTGGGTGCAGACATCCATGTAATTGCAAACGAACCAGATGGTTACAACATCAATCAAGATTGTGGAACGGAATCGACTGCGGCATTGGTCGAGGCAGTGATCAAGCACAAGGCCAATGCCGGCATTGCATTTGATGGTGATGGAGACCGTTTGGTGATGGTCGATGAAGCGGGAAACATACTCGATGGCGATAAGATTCTGTTCCTGTTAGCGCGCCATCGCCAACAAGCCGGCATCTTGGCTGGCGGCGTGGTTGGAACGATCATGTCGAATTATGGTTTTGAAAAATCCCTGGAACGTCATGGTATTGACTTGTACAGAACACAGGTAGGTGATCGACATGTGCTGGAGGAGTTACGCTCACGAGGTTGGTGCTTGGGTGGGGAACCCTCGGGGCACATTGTTTGCTTTGATAAGACGACAACAGGCGATGGTATCGTGGCCGCACTGCAAGTCCTCAATGCCATGGTATCGACTGACACCGTCCTATCGCTGCTCACGGGAGATCTGGATGACTACCCGCAAGCTAGGGCCAACGTGACCCTTTCTCTTGATAGAGTCGGTCGTTCATCTGTTGTCAGTGGGGCCAGAGTGCAACAAATGGTGAGCGAGGTTGAGTCCTTGCTCGGCGCTGATGGCCGGGTTGTAGTGAGGTGTTCGGGAACTGAACCGGTTGTCCGTGTCATGGTCGAGGGCAGTGATGGGGAGTTAGTCACCCGGTATTGCCGACAAATTGCCGCGGCGGTTGCGCATGAGTGACTGGATTAGTCATCCTAAACGTTCTCGTCCTGTGTAGAATACGCCGTTTCACGGGATTATTTCCGGCATAGCACTGCTGCTGTATTGGGGTAGTTCGTTCACTTTAATGGCGATGAACGCACATGGCGTTGCCACAACAACACTCTAGAGAAATGCGCTCACGGCTCGTTGCAGGCAACTGGAAAATGAACGGCAGTCGCGACACGGCCGTTGATCTACTATCCGCTATAGCGAGTGGAGTATCCCAGCTCACTGGTGTGGAAATCGTGGTTTGTCCCCCATTCGTGTTAATTAGCCAAGCCATTGCGGCGTTAGCCGACAGTGGTGTCGCCGTTGGGGGGCAAGATCTTGACCCCAACATGCCTGGTGCGTTTACAGGTCAGATCAATGCAGCTTTATTGCTGGATCAGGGTTGTCGTTACGCGATTGTTGGCCACTCGGAACGCCGTACGCTTTACGGAGAGGGTGATGAGTGGGTGGCTCAAAAAGCGCTGGCAGCTCAGTCAGCGGGTTTGTCGCCGATCGTGTGTGTTGGGGAAACGCTTGAAGAGCGAGAGGCGGGTCGCACTGAGGCTGTGATTCAGCGGCAACTTGAAGCGGTTATCCATCACGGTGGTGTTTCCCTGCTCGCCGAAGCGGTCGTCGCCTATGAACCGATATGGGCTATTGGTACAGGGAAAACAGCAACACCCGAGCAAGCCGATGCGGTGCACGAATTTATTCGCCATCGCGTGGCTAGCCGATCGGGCACCATTGCTGATCAGTTGCTGATACTGTACGGGGGCAGTGTAAAGGCTGACAATGCGTCGGCATTGTTTGAAAAAGAGCATATTGATGGTGGACTGATTGGGGGAGCAGCCTTGAGTGCAATGGACTTCCTTGAGATTTGCTCCGCCGCGGCGAGGCAATCATGTTAACCAGTGTTTTGACAGTTATTCACCTTGTGGCAGCAATTTCTATTGTTGTCCTGATCCTATTGCAGCAAGGCCGGGGGGCGGATATGGGGGCTGCCTTTGGTGGCGGCGGTTCGTCCCAATCTCTTTTCGGTAGTCGTGGGTCAGCGACGTTTCTGAGTCGAGTGACCGGCGGTCTCGCATTGCTGTTCTTTATCACCGCACTCAGTCTCGCCTATATCTACACTCGGGAAAGTGCGACCACGAGCAGTGTGGTTAAAGAAACGATATCGGGCCAGACAACGGACAGCAGCCTGCCGGTTGCACCCGCGGATCGGTCACGATCGGACTCAGATATGCCCGCGGTGCCAAAGGGTTAGTGATCATGGTCGTGTTTTACGCCATGATCGGCAGTCAAATCGAAGAGCCTATTGCCGAAGTGGTGGAACTGGTAGACACGCCGTCTTGAGGGGGCGGTGGCGCGAGCCGTGCCGGTTCGAGTCCGGCCTTCGGCACCATACGTTATTTTATGAATTGCCTTCAGCGGGTGGGGTTGAGTTTGATCATGGATGCGGTAATCCGATTGACCAAATCGAAGACCAAACCTAGAATCAAAGGCTGCGGAAAACCTACTCATTCCCTATGCTTGATCAGTATTTTCCTATCCTGATGTTTTTAGTGACTGGCCTGGTGGTCGGCGGGGCTGCGCTGGCCGCCGGCAGCCTTTTGGCGCCCAATAAACCAGATGACAAAAAGTTGTCTCCCTATGAATGTGGATTTGAAGCCTTTGAGAATGCGCGGATGAAGTTTGATGTCCGCTATTATCTCGTGGCAATTCTCTTTATTATTTTTGATCTGGAAATAGCATTTCTATTTCCATGGGCTGTGGTGCTCGACGATATCGGTCTATTTGGGTTCCTTTCCATGGTTTTGTTTCTATTGGTGCTCGTGGTTGGATTTATCTATGAGTGGATGAAGGGAGCGCTTGAGTGGGAGTAATATTCTAAATGGCGCTCGAAGGCGTCCTGCAGCAGGGCTGGGCAACAGCGAGGCTGGATGACCTGATCAATTGGGCCAGGACCGGCTCCATGTGGCCAATGACGTTTGGCCTTGCTTGCTGCGCTGTTGAGATGATGCATGCGGGTGCTTCACGATACGATCTTGACCGGTTCGGCATTGTCTTTCGTCCAAGTCCGCGACAGTCAGACGTAATGATCGTAGCCGGCACACTCACCAACAAGATGGCGCCGGCTTTGCGTAAGGTGTACGAGCAGATGCCTGAGCCGCGTTGGGTCATATCGATGGGATCGTGTGCCAACGGCGGCGGTTATTACCATTACTCCTATTCGGTGGTGCGTGGCTGCGATCGGATTGTTCCGGTTGATATTTATGTGCCAGGTTGTCCACCCACAGCCGAGGCCTTGCTTTACGGGATCATCCAGCTGCAGAAAAAGATCAAACGAACCGAGACGATTGCACGTTCCTAACCAACCAAGCAGACATTGATAAGATCATGGTTTCTACGCAGCACCTGATCAGTCGTTTGTCGACGGTCGGATCGGAGATGAATGTTTCAGTAACCGAAGCGCACGGAGAGGTGTCGCTCGAGGTTGAGTGTTCACAATTGCATCGGTGTCTCCAGCTTCTGCAAGATCAGCCGGACCTTTGTTTTGAACAGCTGATCGATCTTTGTGGAGTGGACTATCTGGACTACGGGAAAGATTCCACTCAGGCCAATGCTGGTTGCACGGGCCCCCGATTTGCAGTGGTCTATCATCTTTTATCCGTCTCGCATAACCACCGATTGCGTGTCGTGGTGCGTCTTGAGGAGGAGTCACCGACGGTGGACTCCGTGATCGATATCTGGCCGGTCGCAGATTGGTTTGAACGCGAGGCCTTCGATCTTTTTGGCATCATATTCATCGGTCACCCAGACCTCCGCCGACTGCTAACCGATTACGGTTTTGTGGGGCACCCGTTTCGTAAAGACTTTCCGTTGTCAGGTCATGTGGAGATGCGATACGACGAAGAAAAAGGTCGAGTGGTTTATGAGCCTGTCTCTATAGAGCCACGTGTGACAGTGCCTCGGGTCATTCGCGAAGGAGGGAGTAGTGAGCGAAATTCGTAATTACACGATGAACTTCGGGCCGCAACACCCGGCAGCCCATGGTGTGCTCCGTTTAGTGATGGAAATGGACGGCGAAGTGGTAGAGCGTATTGATCCGCATATTGGGTTGTTGCATCGGGCGACCGAGAAACTCGCCGAGAGCAAGCCGTACAATCACAATATCGGTTACATGGATCGCCTCGATTATGTGTCGATGATGTGTAATGAACATGCTTACGTGATGGCAATAGAAAAATTGCTTGGCGTAACTGTGCCGGAACGAGCCCGCTACATTCGCGTGTTGTTCGATGAGATTACACGAATACTCAATCATCTGATGTGGATCGGTGCGCACGCGCTGGATATCGGTGCGATGAGTGTATTTCTTTATGCTTTTCGGGAGCGGGAAGATCTAATGGATTGCTACGAGGCTGCATCTGGCGCTCGAATGCATGCGACCTACTACCGTCCCGGCGGCGTCTACCGTGATCTTCCCGACAGCATGCCGCAATATGAGTCATCTCGTTGGCATGGGGAAGGAGCTACCCGTGAACGCAATCAAGATCGTTCCGGATCATTGCTTGATTTCATCTGGGCATTCTCCGAACGCTTTCCAGGCTGTGTAGATGATTACGAGACTTTGCTGACAGACAACCGTATCTGGAAACAACGTACCGTCGGCATCGGAGTCGTAGAACCATCGCGTGCACTCAAGTTAGGTTTCACCGGCCCGATGTTGCGGGGATCTGGCGTTGAATGGGATCTAAGAAAGAAACAGCCCTACGAGGTTTACGACCAGATGGATTTCGATATTCCGGTAGGGACAGAGGGTGATTGTTATGACCGTTACCTGGTTCGAGTAGAGGAAATGCGTCAGTCGAATCGCATTGTCCGCCAATGCGTTAAGTGGTTGCAGGCCAATGCCGGTCCAGTAATCGTTGAGAACTACAAGGTGGTTCCACCGCGGCGTGAAGAGATGAAACAGGACATGGAATCTTTGATTCACCATTTCAAATTGTTTACTGAGGGATATACGGTGCCCGCAGGTGAGGTCTATGCTGCGGTTGAGGGACCCAAAGGCGAGTTTGGTGTGTATCTCGTTTCCGATAATGCGAACAAGCCTTATCGATTAAAGATAAGGGCCCCGGGATTCGCCCACCTGGCGGCATTGAATGAGATGGCACGCGGCCACATGTTGGCTGACGTGGTGGCCATCATTGGTACTCAGGATATCGTGTTTGGAGAGGTGGATCGCTAATGGGTGAAGGGGAGGTGGTTGTGGAGCTGTCGCCAGAAGTCGTTGCCAAGGTGGCAGTGGAAGTCGCTAAATATCCTGAGCGTAGAGCCGCGGTAAAGTCGGCCTTGCGTTATGCCCAAGCGGAACATGGTTGGGTGTCGGGCGGTGTAGTTCAGGCTGTCGCGCAGTTGCTTGAACTTGAGCCCATTGAGGTCTATGAGGTTGCTACGTTTTACGACATGTTCTATACCGAGCCGGTTGGTCGTCATCAGTTACGTGTGTGTACCAATGTTTCTTGTATGTTGCGGGGTGCTGGAAGCATTGTTGAACTTCTTGAACATAAGCTTGGTGTGAAGGTGGGGGGTACCTCTGAAGATGGTCGGGTTACGTTGTTAGCTGCCGAGTGTCTTGGCGCTTGCGGCGGTGCGCCGATGTTGGTTTGCGGGGATCGCTATTTCGAAGACCTGACGGAAGAAAAATTGGATCACCTGCTGGCGGAACTGAACTGACCAACATGGGTACTTGTCACGTTTGTTTGCCAGACCCCAGCGTCGAAGCGCCATGGACCATGGCGTCCTATGTTCGTGGCGGAGGATACCAAGCATGGCGACAGATCCTGACTGAAGGTGTACCCGCCGAACAGGTTATTGAACAGATTAAGGCATCGGGTTTACGCGGTCGTGGGGGGGCTGGATTCCCATCGGGATTAAAATTCAGTTTCATGCCCCGGGATGCGCCAGGACAAAAGTATATTGTGTGTAACTCAGATGAGAGTGAGCCCGGGACCTTCAAGGACCGGGATATTCTTCGGTACAACCCGCACCAATTGATTGAAGGCATGGCCATTGCCTGTTATGCCACGGGGTCCACTGTGGGCTACAACTACATTCGAGGCGAGTACTACGAGCCATGGGCCCGATTCGAATCGGCTCTTGAGGAGGCACGCGCTTCGGGATTGATTGGCTCGAATCTCCTCGATAGTGGGACGGACTTTGAGTTGTACAGTCAGCGTGGTGCAGGTGCCTATATTTGCGGTGAGGAAACGGGACTGCTTGAGTCGTTAGAGGGCAAGAAGGGTATGCCGCGGTTTAAGCCGCCGTTTCCGGCGCAGGTAGGTGCTTTTGGGCGACCGACAACGGTCAGCAACACCGAGACATTGGCTTCGTTGCCTCCTATCCTGCGGCATGGGGCAGAGTGGTTCTTAAATCTTGGCATAGAGACGAGCGGGGGCAGCAAGATATTCTCTGTATCTGGCCATGTGCAACGTCCAGGCAATTACGAAGTAACTCTTGGAACGCCGTTTCGTGAATTGCTGGAACTGGCTGGTGGGCTTTTCCCAGGGAGGGTCTTGAAGGCGGTGATTCCCGGTGGTTCATCGATGCCGGTGATGCCGGCATCGGCCATTATGGATTGCAATATGGATTACGACGCCTTAAAGCAGGCAGGCTCCATGATTGGTTCGGGTGGTGTGATTGTTATGGACGACACCACGTGTATGGTCGAAGTGCTTGAGCGCATTGCGCAGTTCTATTATGTAGAGTCGTGTGGTCAATGTACGCCCTGTCGGGAAGGAACGGGTTGGTTGTATCGCTGCTTGCGGCGGATTCGGACAGGTCAGGGGCGGGCGAAAGATTTGGAACTCCTGGAGAGCATTGCCGGTCGCATTGAGGGGCGAACGATTTGCGCGCTTGGCGATGCGGCAGCTTGGCCAGTGCAGAGTTTTCTTCGGCACTTTCGTAGTGAGTTTGAGAACATGATCAAGGCTGGTGACGCCGCCTGAGCGTTCGGAGGGATTGACTATGGTCATGATAACTATCGATGGACAAGAGATCGAAGCGGAAGCGGGATCGATGATTATTCAGGCTGCTGATCAGGTTGACATCTATATCCCCCGATTCTGCTACCACAAGAAGCTTTCCATTGTCGCAAATTGTCGCATGTGTCTTGTGGAGGTTGAGAAGGCGCCAAATCCGTTACCCGCCTGTGCCACCCCAATTACCGATGGCATGGTGATACACACGGTTTCAGAGCAGGCGGTGGAAGCGCAGCAAGGAACCATGGAATTTTTGTTGATCAATCATCCGTTGGATTGTCCGATTTGTGATCAAGGGGGTGAATGCCCGTTACAAGACCAGGCATTGGGATACGGCGGTGATGTGTCGCGTTTCAGCGAGGGTAAACGGGTGGTAGATGATCCCGATATTGGTCCGCTGATTGAAACTGAAATGACACGCTGTATTCATTGCACTCGCTGCGTTCGATTTGGTCAGGAAGTTGCCGGAATTATGGAATTAGGCGCGATCGGCCGAGGCGAAGATATGAAGATTGCGACCGTTATCGGGCGGACAGTCGACAGTGAGGTTTCTGGGAATGTCATCGATCTGTGCCCTGTTGGAGCACTGACCTCCAAACCCTACCGATTCTCGGCAAGGGCGTGGGAGTTGGCCTCGCATGACGCAGTTAGCCCCCACGATTGTTTGGGCTCGAATCTCAATATTCAGACAGCGCACGACACGGTTAAGCGGGTCCTGCCGAGAACAAATGAGCAAGTCAATGAATGTTGGCTTTCGGATCGAGATCGCTTCAGTTACGAAGGTGTTAATTCGCCGGATCGATTACTTCAGCCATTGGTCCGAGTAGGAGATCGGTTCGAGGAAGTCGCCTGGGAGGTGGCGCTTCAACGGGCAGCCTCGGCACTGTCTGATATCGGCAAGGCAGAGGGACCGACAGCGATTGGTGCGCTGGCATCGCCGACGGCAACGTTGGAAGAGTTTTTTTTGCTGCAGCAGTTGATGCGTGGCCTTGGATCGGACAACGTTGATCACCGACTGCGTCAGAGAGATTTTCGAGATGACTCTTTTGCGGCTTTGTTTCCGGGCACTGAATTGCCAGTTGAGCGGATTCAAGACGCTGCCTGCGTACTGCTGGTGGGGTGTCATCTAAGAAAAGAACTCCCGCTGGTCGCACTTCGAGTGCGTGAATTGTGTCGCATGGGTGGGCAAGTTGCGGCATTGAACCCGATGGATTACGAGCAGAATTTCCCATTGACTGAGGCGTTGGTGGTTGCACCGAGTGTGTTGCCGGCAGCGCTGGCGCGCATTGCCATTGCTCGGGTCGGTCAGGTCGAGGTGCCGGAGGAGTTAAGGCAATGGGCTGAGTTGATTGCGGACAGTGAGGAGTTTGCACGTACAGCAAAGATGTTGAGCGATGTGGAAGGGGAAGTGGTGGTGGTCTTGGGGCAGATTGCAGCCCAGCATCGTGAAGCGTCGGCGCTCAGGGCAATAGCGAGTTGGCTCGCGCAGCATACTGGTATCAGACTGGCTTTCCTGCCTGAAGCAAACAGCGCGGCGGCCTGGATCGCAGGGTGCGTGCCCCATAGACAGGCGAACGGTGATGGAGTGCAAGAACCTGGCCTGAATGTCAGTCAGATGCTGACGGCTCGGCTGAGTGCTTACCTACTTTTCGGACTCGAGCCGACGATGGATCTGGCCGCGGCCGGGAATCTTGTTTCTGCGTTATCAGATGCATCGTTTGTGTTGAGTTTCTCCACCTTTCGTTCAGCAGTCCCAGCGCAGGCCGACGTGGTATTTCCGTTAGCACCGTTTACCGAAAGTGCCGGTACTTATGTCAATTGCGACGGACGGGCACAGTCGGTCGAAGCGGCTATGGACCCACGAGGGATGGCGCGACCGGGCTGGAAAATTCTTCGAGTACTGGGTAATTATCTCGCACTGCCGGGATTCGATTACATCACCGCTGATGACGTGAGGTCACGGGTGAATCTGTCTCTGCCCGAGGTCGTTTGTCGCCTAGAAGAAGGGTGCCCGTTGCCCGGAGCGGCGTCGAAGAGCGTCCCTTGGTCCGTTGAGAGTCAGCGGTTTGAGCGGGTGGTGGATGTGCCCATCTATGACGTAGATCCTATCGTTCGGCGTGCCTCATCGCTACAGCGAACGCGGGATCACTCATTGGCTGCTGTTCATATGAATGTAGAACAATTGCGCGCGCTTAATGTTAAGGCTGGTGATTCCGTTCGGGTGGTCGCTAATACCGAAGAAGTGAGACTCACGATTGCGCTGGATAATCGAGTGCTCGATGGGTGCGTTTACATCCCCATGGGCAGTGTGGCCACAGCACCACTTGGCGGGGCTGATTACATCGAACTTAAGTTGGTTCGGTGATGTTGGAGGCCTTCGTCGCGCTTTGGCACTCCCTACCGTTGGTATTGCAGGTAGGGTTTAAGATTGCAGCCATTCTTTTTCCTCTGCTCGGCATGGTGGCGTATTACACGTTCGCGGAAAGAAAGGTCATCGCGTATATGCAGTTGCGGGTCGGGCCCAATCGGGTCGGTCCACGGGGTTGGTTGCAACCCATTGCTGATGCGATCAAATTGATGTTTAAGGAAATTATCATTCCGACCAATGCCGAACGGCAATTATTCTTGATTGCCCCAGTGCTTGCGCTCGCGCCGGCGTTAGCAGCGTGGGCCGTGGTGCCTTTCACAGATACGTTAGTACTCGCGGACATCGATGCCAGTCTATTGTTTGTGTTGGCGCTGACATCACTGGGTGTTTATGGCGTAATCATCGCGGGGTGGGCGTCCAATTCGAAGTATGCGTTCCTTGGCGCTATGCGTTCGGCCGCCCAGATTGTTGCTTATGAGATTGCCATGGGTTTTGCATTGGTTGGTGTGTTGATGGCAGCCGGCAGTCTGAATTTGCGTGAGATTGTTTTGGCCCAGGCAGGTGGTTTTTTTCAGTGGTATTTCATTCCCTTATTCCCGCTTTTCGTGGTGTATCTGGTGTCAGGCGTGGCCGAGACCAATCGCGCCCCGTTCGACGTCGCGGAAGGCGAATCTGAGATTGTTGCGGGATACCACGTGGAATATTCGGGAATGGCGTTTGCCGTGTTTTTTCTTGCGGAGTACGCCAACATGATCCTGATTTCAGCCCTAACGGTGATTATGTTCCTGGGCGGGTGGCAACCCCCCTTGGATATGGTTCCGTTTACTTGGGTGCCGGGGATTGCCTGGTTTTTTGGAAAACTGGCGCTAGTCGCCTTTGTGTTTCTTTGGTTTCGGGCGACATTTCCACGCTATCGCTATGACCAGATCATGCGTCTGGGATGGAAGGTATTTATACCGGTAACCCTCGTGTGGATCGGAGTGATTGGTGCGGCTAAATTCTTCACTCCGTTTGGTTTTCTTTTCAGCTAGGGAGATACCGTGCTACGGATTTTGATACGGTTCATCAAGACGTACTTTCTCTGGGAGTTGTTGCGCGGCCTTGCGCTGACGGGGAGTCGATTGTTCCGGCGCAAGTTTACAGTTCAGTATCCAGACGAAAAAACACCGAAATCACCTCGATTTCGGGGGCTGCATGCGCTTCGACGGTACCCTAACGGAGAGGAGCGCTGCATTGCTTGCAAACTTTGCGAAGCGGTTTGCCCGGCATTGGCCATCACCATCGAGTCGGAAGAAAGAGAGGATGGTACTCGACGGACGACGCGATACGATATTGATTTGTTTAAGTGCGTCTACTGTGGCTTCTGTGAGGAGTCGTGTCCGGTCGATGCGATCGTTCTGACCGATATACACGAGTTTCATTTTGAAGGACGCGAAGGAACGGTGATTGATAAGGCGGGTTTACTCGCGATTGGTGATCGATGCGAGTCAAGCATTGCAGCAGCTAGGGAACATGATGCACCGTACCGATAGTCGTTCAGGGCGAGTCGTCCCATGAATTTCTTACAGTTCAGTTTCTACCTTTTCTCAGCCATCCTAATTGTGGCCGCGTCCCTGGTCGTTACTGTGCGAAACCCAGTGAAGGCGGCGCTGTATCTCGTGTTGGTATTTTTCAGCGCGGCGTGTATCTGGTTGACGCTAGAAGCTGAGTTTCTGGCTATTGTATTGGTGCTGGTTTATGTCGGAGCCGTGATGGTATTGTTTCTGTTTGTGGTCATGATGTTGGATATTGATGTTGCGCGCTTGAGAGAAGGATTTACGCAATATCTGCCGGCTGGTTTGGTGATTGCGGGTGTGATGGTTGCTGAGCTTTCGGTGGTTATGCTTTCACGGCGCTTTGGTCTTGATGCCATACCTCGACCCGTCGCGCGAGGGGTCGACTACAGCAATACACGAGAGTTGGGGTTGGTTCTTTACACCGATTATGTTTACGCATTTGAAATTGCTGGTCTGATTCTTCTGGTCGCGATTATCGCTGCCATTTCGCTCACTTTCAGGCGGCGTGGCGGCACTAAAGTGCAGGTCATTGCAGAGCAACTACGGGTGACTAAGGCAGATCGACTGCGGATCGTGAAAATGAGCAGCGAAATAACTGATGGAGAAAAGAGCCAGTGATTCCTTTATCCCATTACCTCGTGCTGAGCGGCATTCTGTTCGCGCTGAGCGTGATTGGGATTTTTCTCAATCGGAAAAATATTGTGATTCTGTTGATGGCGATTGAATTGTTGCTGCTGTCAGCGAATATGAACTTTGTGGCGTTTTCCCACTACCTTGGCAATATGTCTGGGCAAGTATTCGTCTTCTTCATTCTCACCGTGGCCGCGGCCGAGTCGTCATGTTGAAGATCTAGACAGCCTGCGCGGCTAAGATCGATTGACATGGAACTTGTTTATCTTTTAATTCCGCTCGCCTGCCTGGGCGCTGCTGTCGCGGTAGGGTTCCTCGGCAGTGTTGTCGGTCGCGTGGCCGCTCACACCATAGCGATTGCTGGCGTAGCGATTTCATTTTTGTTGTCGATCATCGTCGCGGTGGATGTGTCTCAGGGACATCACTTTAACGGTGCTATTTATACCTGGGGTCAAAGTGGAGGCGTTGTGTTCACGGTGGGGTTTCTGATTGATGAATTGACTGCCGTCATGATGGTCGTGGTCACCTTTGTTTCCCTCATGGTGCATGTTTACACCATTGGTTACATGGCCGAGGATCCCGGTTACACACGATTCTTCAGTTACATTGGACTCTTTACTTTTGCCATGTTGATGCTGGTGATGGCAAACAATTTCCTGCAGTTGTTCTTCGGCTGGGAAGCGGTTGGTCTTGTTTCCTACTTGTTAATTGGATTCTGGTACGAGCGGGAATCTGCAATTTTTGCGAATCTCAAAGCGTTTCTGGTCAATCGAGTGGGTGATCTGGGGTTTCTTCTTGGCATTGCTGCCGTGCTCTTTCTGTTCGGTAGCCTGGATTACGCCACAGTCTTCGCGGCAGCGCCTCAAAAAGAAGCAGCCACGTTGATGTCACCAATGGGGCATGAGTGGCAGTGGATCACGCTGATTTGCTTGTTGCTTTTCGTAGGAGCGATGGGCAAATCAGCTCAGGTGCCACTACATGTCTGGCTGCCTGATTCGATGGAGGGGCCAACGCCCATTTCTGCCTTGATTCACGCAGCCACTATGGTGACCGCGGGAATCTTTATGGTTGCCCGCATGTCGCCGTTGTTTGAACTTTCAGAGACCGCACGTTCAGTCGTCTTGGTGATCGGTGCTTTAACGGCACTTTTGATGGCATTGGTTGGTTTGGTCCAGACTGACATTAAACGGGTGGTTGCTTATTCAACTCTGTCGCAGCTCGGTTATATGACGGTGGCGCTCGGTGCCTCTGCCTACTCCATCGCAATTTTTCACCTGACAACACACGCGTTTTTCAAGGCATTGTTATTCCTCGGTGCAGGGGCCGTCATTATTGCGCTTCATCACGAACAAGACATGCGCAAAATGGGTGGGTTGCGGCGCGCGCTACCAATTACCTATGGCACCTGCATCGTTGGCAGTTTGGCTTTGGCGGGCATTCCACCTTTTGCCGGATTCTTTTCCAAGGATGCGATTATCGAAGCCGTAGCCCATGCGACGATTCCAGGTGCTGGGTTGACTTATGTTGCCGTCCTGATTGGCGTGTTCGTCACGGCGTTGTACTCCTTTCGGTTGATTTTTATGGTCTTTCACGGGGAACGGGCGGAAAACTTGAATGAAGCCCATGACGTGAACGAGCCGGGTTGGGTGGTTACGTTTCCGCTCATTGCTCTGGCGATACCCTCGGTGGTCGCGGGCGCGATACTGGTAGAGCCGGTGCTTTCAGGGCGTCTTTTTGCTAATGCGATTACAGAACCCGCGATCGCCACAGGCAGTCATACGACGGCCGGAACCATGTTGCTCCATGGGGTTAGTGGGTTGCCTTTCTGGCTGGCGGTAGCCGGGGTTATTGCAGCCTGGGTACTGTATTGCGCGAAACCCAGGTGGCCCTCAGAAATTGCGAGCGGATTCGCGCCGATTTACCGAGTCCTCCAAAGAAAATATGGTTTCGACGAGCTCTATCAATGTGTCTTTATGCGGGGCAGTCGCTATCTCGGCGAACGCCTGTGGCAGACAGGCGATGTTAAATTGATCGACGGGATGATGGTCAATGGCACCGCCAATCTTGTGGGGCGGCTCGCGGAGATTATTCGACACCTCCAGTCCGGTTACATTTATCACTACGCGTTTGCGATGATCATTGGTTTGGTTGCGGCGATGTCTTGGCATCTTTGGGTATAGGTGTCAGCGAATGTCTTTTCTTGATAGTCATTTGTTAAGTATCCTTATTTGGTTGCCAATTCTTGGCGGCGTTTTGGTGTTGGCGACAGGTGATGACCGAAACGCCCCTTTGGCTCGGAAAATAAGTTTTGGATTCTCTGTTGCCACGTTATTGGCGAGTCTCTCTCTTTACAGAAATTTCGACCTAACGACTGCGGACATGCAGTTTGTTGAACAAATGCCCTGGATCAATATCTTTGATATTCAATATTTCCTTGGCGTTGACGGCATCTCGGTCCCACTGATCCTCCTGACCACTTTTCTGACGGTGATTGTTGTTGTCGCGGGTTGGGAAGTGGTTCAAGAACGTACGGCACAGTATTTTGCTGCGTTTCTTTTTATGGAAGGGTTTATGGTGGGGGTTTTTAGCGCTCTCGATGGCGTTCTTTTTTATCTTTTCTGGGAAGCGATGTTGATCCCAATGTTTTTAATTATTGGGGTGTGGGGTGGGCAGAACCGGGTTTACGCGGCAATCAAGTTTTTTCTTTATACGTTACTCGGGTCATTGTTGATGTTGGTGGCGATTATTTATCTCTATAGTCAGTCCGGCTCCTTCAGTGTGCTTGAGTTTCACAAAACACCACTTGGCATGACGCCACAGATACTTATTTTTCTGGCGTTCCTGGCTGCGTTTTCCGTTAAGGTCCCCATGGTGCCTGTGCACACTTGGTTACCGGACGCGCATGTCGAGGCGCCAACGGGTGGATCAGTTATCCTTGCGGCGGTTTTGTTGAAGATGGGTGCCTATGGATTGCTGCGTTTCAGTATTCCCATTGCGCCAGACGCGGCACGTGAGTTGGCTGGGTTGATGATCGCACTGTCGCTAGTGGCGATCGTTTACATCGCCTTCGTGGCCCTGGTCCAGCGTGACATGAAGAAGTTGATTGCCTACTCATCGATATCGCATATGGGGTTCGTAACACTCGGGTTTTTTGTTTTCAACACACAGGCCATGGAGGGTGCCATTGTCCAGATGATTTCGCATGGCTTTATTTCCGGGGCCTTGTTTCTTTGTGTTGGTGTCCTTTACGACCGAATGCATTCAAGAGAAATCTCTAGTTATGGCGGTGTGGTCAATAGCATGCCGTCGTTCGCATTTTTCTTTGTGTTTTTCGCAATGGCCAATGTGGGGTTGCCAGGGACTTCGGGCTTTGTTGGCGAATTTCTCGTCATTCTAGGCACCTATGCGGTCAATGGCTGGATTGCGGCGATCGCCGCAACGACACTGGTGCTGGGGGCCGCCTATACGCTTTGGATGGTGAAACGTGTGGTGTTTGGGCCTGTTGCTAATGACCAGGTGGCAGCACTATCGGATATCAACCCTCGCGAAACCTGGATGCTGGCGTTGCTTGGTGCATCGATTTTGTTGGTTGGGTTATGGCCTTTTCCGCTACTGGAGTTGATGCACGCATCGGTAGACCAGTTACTGGAGCAGGCCAGGGTGATTAAGTTCTGATGACTTTGCTCTCCTTAAGTTTGGGCTCCGTTGCCCCAGAGATCATTCTTTCCTTTGTGGCTTGTGTCGTCCTGCTGGCCGACCTCTACCTGCCGTTGGCGCTCAAGGCCAGGGTGTCATTCCTCTTGTGTGTTGGTGGCTTGTTGGCGGCGATCGTTGCATGTGTAGACGGCTATGATCTGTCCAGCGAATTCGCCATGAACGGCCTCGTGGTCGATGATGGGATTGGAGATGTCATGAAAACAGCAGTGTGTGGATTAGTACTGCTGACATTTTGTTACAGCCGTCGCTATGCTGCAGACCGAGAGTTGCTTCGAAGTGAATATCTTGTTCTAGGATTGTTTGGCACTGTGGGAATGATGGTGATGGTGTCCGCGGCACACCTGATCACGCTGTATGTCGGTTTAGAACTTCTCTCTTTATGTCTTTATGGCATGGTCGCATTTCGTCGGGACGCCTTGCCTGCGACCGAGGCGGCGATGAAATTCTTTATCCTTGGGGCCCTGGCTTCTGGTGTGTTGCTATATGGGATGTCGCTGCTCTATGGCTTGACCGGATCGTTGCAGATCTCCGAGGTGCGGGCCGCGATAACGGAGCTTCCATCTACTGATAAAACGCTAGCGGTGGCAGTGGTGCTTGTTATTGCTGGTTTGATGTTCAAAATCGGTGCGGTGCCGTTTCACATGTGGGTGCCAGATGTTTATGAAGGGGCGCCGACATCGACCACAATTTACTTGGCGAGCGCGCCGAAAGTAGCTGGATTTGCTATTATTTTCCGTCTCCTGATCGAGACCATGGGTGATGTGGGGGTCTTGTGGCAGGATATACTGATTTTGGTGGCCTTGTTGTCCATTGGTCTTGGCAATGTGGTCGCGATTGCGCAACAAAATATCAAGCGTATGTTGGCGTATTCGGGGATTTCCCATATGGGATTTTTCTTGTTGGGGATCTTAAGCGGTACGGCAGATGGGTATGCAGCGAGCTTGGCCTACATACTGATTTATGCGCTTATTACGGTGGCGACATTCGCTGTTGTCTTGAGCCTTTCTGGCCCGAATCGCGAAGCCGAACGCCTAAATGACTACAAAGGGTTGGGGCGGGTGCACCCTTGGCTCGCCTTTCTCATGTTGCTGTTGATGGTTTCGCTGGCGGGGTTCCCGCCGACTCTGGGGTTTTTTGCCAAACTGGTCGTGTTGCAAGCCGTGATTGACGTGGGCCTGGTTTGGGTGGCTGTTGGCGCAGTTTTGTTTGCTGTGATCGGAGCGTTCTACTACCTTCGAATTGTGAAGCTAATGTATTTTGATGCACCGGCAGACAATTCGCCGATGCTGAATGTCGACAAAGCCGTACCGGTTATCTTATCCGTGAATGCATTGGCTATGGTCTTGGTCATGCCGTGGCTGGGGCTGTTGGCTGATCTGTGCCAAGACGTGGTGCGCTCGGCTGTTGGGTGAGGGGGTGGTCCCTATCTGATGCCCTAGAGGGGGTGCATTTCCCCCCAAAAGAATTGACGCAGCAGGGGTATTTTAGGCCGATTCAAGAGGCCTTCTTGTGGTAAAATATCTCCTGTAAATCGGAGTCTTTTTCTTACTGGAATTCACTTGAATTGCAGTGTCATCAGGTGGGTTTGTTGATGACTCTTCCGCCACGCTTCGCACCCGATTTCAGTACTCATGTGAACGACATCGCTAGGGAAACAGTGCCTGCTAATCTAGAGCAGGAAATGCGCAAATCCTATCTGGATTACGCGATGAGCGTGATCGTGGGGCGGGCGTTGCCGGATGTTCGAGACGGCCTCAAGCCCGTGCACCGAAGAGTGTTGTATGCGATGACGGTACTTGGTAATGAGTGGAACCGACCGTATAAGAAATCAGCGCGTGTGGTGGGTGATGTGATTGGTAAGTACCATCCTCACGGAGACTCTGCCGTCTACGATACGATCGTGCGAATGGCGCAGCAGTTCTCGCTTCGTTATCCCTTGATTGATGGCCAGGGTAATTTTGGTTCAGTTGATGGCGATGCTCCAGCGGCAATGCGTTATACAGAAATTCGTCTCTCCCGAATAGCGCACGAACTTCTTGAGGATTTAGATAAGGACACGGTTGATTTCGTGCCTAATTATGATGAGACCGAGACACAGCCGGTGGTATTGCCGACTCGGGTACCCAATCTTCTTATTAATGGATCATCGGGTATTGCAGTGGGAATGGCCACCAATATGCCCCCACATAATCTCAGCGAAGTCGTGACTGCGTGTCTGGCCTACATTGATAATGAGAATATGAGTGCCAGAGAGTTAATGGAATTCTTGCCGGGGCCGGATTTCCCGACTGCCGGCCTCATCAATGGCGGTCGTGGAATACTTGATGCTTATCAGACTGGACGGGGCAAGATCTATGTGCGTGCCCGCGCTGGTATAGAGGATGCGTCTGATGGAAATCCAACCCGCATTGTTGTGACTGAATTACCGTATCAAGTTAACAAAGCGAGGTTGCTAGAGAAGATTGCGTTGTTGGTCAGAGGCAAGCGCCTTGAGGGTATTACGGCGTTGCGGGACGAATCCGATAAGCAAGGAATGCGGATGGTTATAGAACTCCGGAGAGGAGAATCACCCGATGTCATGCTCAACAATCTTTACCGACATACACAGATGGAGACTGTGTTTGGCATTAATCTTGTTGCGTTGGCCGGTAATCAGCCAAAACTGTTCAGTTTGCCAGAGCTGTTAGAGGAGTTTGTTCGGCACCGGCGTGAGGTGATTACCCGTCGGACGTTGCACGAATTAGCAAAGGCTCGATCACGAGCCCATGTTCTTGAGGGTTTAGCGGTAGCGCTTTCTAATATTGATGAAGTAATCGCGCTGATCAAGTCGGCCGCGAGTCCTCAGGAAGCTAAAATCCAGTTGGTTTCTCAGCAGTGGCTGCCGGGCGCGGTGATGGGGATGCTCGACGAGGTTGATGCAGCATTGTTTCGCCCGGCCGATGCGGACCCAGATACTGGCCTCGATGCAACAATGTATCGTCTGACAGACGCTCAGGCACAAGCGATACTCGATCTACGACTCCACCGTTTAACGAGTCTGGAGCAAGAGAAAATTCACACGGAATATCGAAATCTGCTCGATCAGATTCGCGATTTGTTAGATATTCTGAGTAGTAGTTCGCGGCTGATAGCGGTGATCAAATCAGAGTTGATCCATATCCGTGAGCGTTATGGTGATGAGCGTCGAACCGAAATTCTTGACGCGCAGATTGATTTGTCCGATGAAGATCTTATCCCATCGGAGGACTTGATGATCACGCTGTCTCACGCCGAGTACGTGAAAAGCCAACCCCTAGCCGATTATCAGGCCCAACGTCGGGGAGGACGTGGGCGTGTGGCAGCACGCACGAAGGAGGAGGATTTTATTCGCTCGATGTTCGTCGCCAATAGTCACGACACCCTGTTGTGTTTCTCAAATCTCGGTAAAGTCTATTGGTTGAAGGCGTACCGCTTGCCGCAGGCCGGTCGGCAGGCGCGTGGTCGACCGCTTGTTAACCTTTTGCCGTTGGAGGGCGATGAGAAAATCACCGCTTTTTTGCGTCAAAACGGGACCACTGATGGGGGCCATTTTGTTGTTATGGCGACGCGTAACGGAACGGTCAAGAAAACCTCGGCCGTCAGCTTCGGTCGATCGCGATCGACCGGACTCCGCGCCATTCAGTTAGCTCCTGAGGATGAGTTGGTTGAAGTGGCCATTACCAGTGGGCAAGCAGAGATTGTCCTGGTCAGTTCAAACGGCAAAGCGATACGCTTTCCGGAGAGCAATGTTCGTGAGATGGGTCGTACGGCTCGCGGTGTCAGAGGGATGTCCCTGCGCACTAATCAGCGGGTCGTTTCAATGATAGTGGTCGAAGCTGAGGATGCGAACAAGGATATTCTCCTTGCCTCTGCTATGGGCAATGGAAAACGGACTCGAACGCAAGATTTCCCGGTCCGACGGCGTGGTGGTGTCGGGGTAATCGCGATCAAGGATGGAGCTCGTAATGGGGAAACGATTGGGGCGCGTCAGGTGGAGGAGGGAGACCAAGTGGCATTGATTACGGACAGTGGTAGGTTAGTAAGAACGGGGGTCTCTGAGATTTCACAGCTTGGACGCAATACGCAGGGTGTTCGCCTGATTGCGTTGAGTGAAGGCGAGGCGTTGGCGGGCATTGAGCGGATAGATGAGAGTATGCATCTTGTTGTGGATGACGTTGACGGGCTTGAGTTAGATTCAAAGGTTAACGGTGACCCGGTTTGAGTAAACATGTCTCAGAAGGAACAATTTAAACAACTGCGTGATCGGATCGATAAAATCGACGATCAACTGTTGGGGCTGTTGAATGAACGGGCGGGTTGTGCGCTCGCGATCGGTGCCGTAAAGGAAACCACGGCCGGAGCGGTGGTCTATCGCCCGGAGCGAGAGGCACAGATATTGCGCCGAGTGATAAAGGCGAGCGCCGGCCCTTTGACTCCAACACAGATCACCGGTATCTACAGGGAAATCATTTCGGCATGCAGAAGTGGGGAAGAAAAGCCTAAAGTTGCGGTACTCGGGCCGGTAGGCACCTACAGCGAGATGGCGGCGGTTAAGCACTTTGGCCAGGAAGTAGCAATCGAATTTGAGACGGGTATAGAAGAGGTCTTCCGTTCGGTTGAGACTGGAGACACAGACTACGGCGTTGTGCCGGTGGAAAATTCTACCGAAGGGGGTATTGCTATCACGCTGGATTGCCTCGTCATTACGTCGCTGCGCATCTGTGGAGAAATCGATCTTCGAATTCGTCACGCATTGATCGGCAAGGGAGCCGAGGCATTCGGCATGGTCAAAGTAGTGCGAGCACATCCCCAGGCACTTGCGCAGTGCCGCAAGTGGTTAGATCGTCATCTGCCGAATGCCGAACGGGTACCGATGGCAAGCAATGCTGTTGCGGCGGATGAAGCGGCGCGAGATGCGTGCAGCGTTGCGATTGCAGCGCCGGAGGCGGCGGAACATTATGGTTTGGCGGTATTGCATCGAAATATTGAAGATCAGACCGGAAACACAACTCGATTTCTCATCATAGGTCGCCAATGTCTCTCTGGCAGTGGTTATGACAAAACCTCTTTAATTTTATCCGCTCATGGACGTGATGCACCGGGCTCTTTGCAACGATTGCTGGCGCCGCTTGCGACGCATGAAATTAATATGACCAGCCTGCAGTCACGGCCATCAAGAACCGGACTTTGGGAGTATGTGTTTTTCCTCGATTTTGAGGGACATCAGGAGGAAACATTGGTCAGTCGGGCACTGGCTGACATCCAGAAGGAGTCGGCGCTGTTTAAGGTTCTTGGTTCTTATCCCAGGTCACTTTAGATCGAGACAATCCATGAATTTGAATGACCTTGTGGTGCCGGGTGTACGTTCGCTACAACCCTACCAGCCGGGAAAACCGGTAGAAGAACTAGAGCGCGAGTTGAGTATCGAAGGTATCGTCAAGTTGGCGTCCAACGAAAACCCTCGTTCGCCAGTGGCTACGGTGCAACGGGCGATGGCCGCCGCAGTTTCGGAGATTTCTCGCTATCCTGATGGCAGTGGCTTTCAACTTAAACAACGTTTGAGTGAGTTGTTGAATGTCACGCCGTCAAATCTTACGCTCGGGAATGGATCTAATGATGTGCTCGAGTTGGTCGTCAGGGCTTTTGTTCAGCCAGGTGAGGGTGTTGTCGTCTCTGCCCATGCTTTTGCTGTCTATGTGCTTTGCGCATCGGCTGCAGGTGCCAAATTACAGGAGACGCCTGCACGAAACTGGGGCCATGATCTGGATGCTATGTTCGATAGGGTCGATCGGGAGACTCGTGCGGTTTTCATCGCCAATCCAAACAATCCGACAGGTACCTGGGTGAGCTCAACTAAGTTACGGCAATTCCTCGATGCGCTGCCTTCTCATGTGATTGCTGTTGTCGATGAGGCGTACTTTGAGTATGTGGAAGAGGCCGAATACCCAGACTGCATTGAAATGCTGCCTACTTATCCCAATCTGATTGTGACTCGGACGTTCTCAAAGATTTACGGTCTGGCAGCTTTGCGGGTTGGCTATGCGATCGCTTCTGAACAGATTACCGATGTTATGAATCGCATTCGGCACCCATTTAACGTTAATTCCATTGCGTTGGCCGCTGCTGTGGGGGCACTCGATGACCAGGAGTTTGTCGAGACCAGTCGGATGCTTAACCGAGAGCAAATGGCAGAGCTGTGTGACGGGTTCAGTCGCCTAGGATTAGAGTGGATTCCATCTGTGGGGAATTTTGTCACGGTGGATGTGGGGCAACCCGCCGCGGATATATTTCATAAGATGTTGTTGCAGGGGGTTATCGTCCGGCCTGTTGCCAACTACGGAATGCCTAATCATCTGCGGTTTACGGTAGGGCTAGCTTTCGAAAACGAAAAAGCCTTGCGTGCGCTTGAGCAGGCGCTGTGCAGGTGATGGCAGAGAAACCTTTTCTGGATGATCCTCAGGTATTACCGCGACTAGCACGAATTACAATCATTGGGGTCGGGATGATTGGCGGCTCATTTGCTCTTTCCCTCAAAGGTAAGGGGGTGGTCGATGAAGTAGTGGGTTATGGCCGCAGTCGAGAACGCCTAGAGACAGCACAGAATTTAGGTGTGATTGACCGATTCAGTTGCGATCTTACTGAAGCAGTGGCCGGGGCTGATCTGATCTTTCTCGCGGCGCCAATTGATGCTTCTAAGAGCCTTCTTAAGGCACTTGTGTCGCTGGTGGGGCCGGAGGTGATTATCACGGACGCCGGCAGTGTGAAACAGGAAATCATCGCGGCCGCACGGCAGTCTCTTGAAGAGCACTTTCCAATGTTTATACCGGGGCACCCGATTGCCGGTAAAGAAAAAACTGGTGTGACCGCGGCAGATGGAGCTTTGTTTGTTGATCATCGAGTTGTTTTGACACCGGTGGAAGAAACCAATCGTCATGCGACTCAACGAGTGCGTCGTCTATGGGAGATTGCGGGTGCTGATGTGGTTGAGATGGATGCAGTGGAGCATGATCGGTTGCTCGCCATGACCAGCCACTTGCCGCATGCGGTGGCGTTTGCGCTGGTTGCACTCTTGGGTGAACAACAAAATGCAGAGGAATTTTTCCCACTGGCAGCGGGGGGGTTCTATGACCTCACTCGGGTTGCATCCAGTGATCCTGTGATGTGGCGGGATATTTTCTTGAATAACAGGGAGCCGGTACTCGCGGGTATTGATGGTTACATCACTGTTTTTGAGCGTATCAGAGAGTTGATCCGATCGGGAAACGGGACAGAATTGGAAACGATTTTTGAGCACGCCCGAGAAACGCGGGCCAGGATTCGAACGGGGCGGGTTGTTTAAAGACCCCACGATTGGTGTTGGCATGAATTTTCTAGTCACACCTGGTGGCTCTCTACGCGGTGAAGTGGAGGTGCCGGGTGACAAGTCAATAAGTCATCGAGCATTGATTCTGAGTGCGCTCGCGGAGGGGCCATCGGAGGTCACCGGGCTGCTGGAAGGTGATGATGTGCTGGCTACTGCTAGTGCGTTAAGGCAGGTGGGTGTCAAAATTGACATGATCGAAGGCCAGCGGTGCCGCGTGCAAGGATTGGGACTTACTGGCTTAACCGCTCCTGACGCGCCGCTTGACCTTGGCAATTCCGGTACCGGGTTTCGGTTGCTGAGCGCGGTGTTGGCTGGGCAGACATTTGCGTCGGTATTAACTGGAGATCATTCCTTACGTAAACGCCCGATGAAACGCATCATTGATCCGCTGATGCTCATGGGGGCAACGATTCACTCGAGCGAGGGGGGCTATCCTCCGCTTAAGATTTATGGGCACTACCCGTTAAGCTCGATAGAGTATGAATTGCCTATAGCTAGTGCACAGACCAAGTCAGCGGTGTTATTGGCAGCTCTTAATGCGAATGGTGTGACCCGTGTACGTGAGCCGTCACAGACACGCGACCATACTGAAAACATGTTGACTGGGTTTGGGTGTCCCGTTGAGGTGAGCGGCGGTGTCATATCACTTTGTGGAGGAGCTCGTTTAAGTGGGCGGACATTTTCAATCCCCCGCGATTTCTCGTCAGCTGCCTTCTTTCTTGTTGGCGCGCTGATTGGGTCTGAATCGGAGTTGACCTTGCCGAGTGTTGGAATTAATCCAACTCGAACAGGGGCGTTGGACATATTGCGCTTGATGGGAGCCGATATTCAAATCATGAACCATCGAAACGTAGCGGGGGAGCCGATCGCTGATCTCAAGGTATGCGCGTGCAGACTCAGGGGGATTGATGTCCCCAGCACTTTGGTCGCTTTAGCGATTGATGAATTTCCGGTATTGGCAATCGCAGCTGCATGCGCCGATGGGAAAACATCGATCACTGGGGTGGGCGAGCTCAGGGTTAAGGAGAGTGATCGCATCCGCTCTATTGTGGACGGGTTACGAGCGTTGACTATTGATGTAGAGGAATATCCTGATGGCATGACAATCACTGGCGGTCGATTTTCTGGTGGAAAAGTCGATAGTTGTGGCGATCATCGTATCGCAATGGCATTTGCGCTGGCGGGCAGTGTCAGCCGAGGACCAGTCCGAGTGATGGATTGCGGGTTGGTGCAAACCTCCTTTCCCGAGTTTAGCGACGTGGCGCGCAAGGCGGGTTTGCGTCTTGAAGTAGAGCCGCGGTCGTGAGTGACCTGTCGGCCCCGGTTTTGACCTTGGACGGCCCCAGCGCGACGGGCAAGGGAACTGTCGCGGCACAAGTCGCTAAGGACTGCGGCTGGAGTTTGCTCGATAGTGGTGCGCTGTACCGCGCATTTGCCTATATCGCGGACCAAAAAGGCGTTGCGGTGCACGATGATGCGGCGATACGTTTGTTGGGAAATGAGTTGGATTTAAAGTGTTCTTTGGGGCCAGGAGGCGCGGCCGTGATTTTATGGGGTGATGTCACTTTGTCTGATCAGATCCGCACTGAGTCGGTGGCACAGCGGGCCTCGTATTACGCCGAACGCCCTTCCGTGCGGGAGGCGCTCCTTCAACAGCAGCGTTCCAATCGGCGCCTACCGGGACTTGTCGCGGATGGTCGTGACATGGGCACTCGAGTATTTCCCGATGCTAAAATCAAAATCTTTTTGACTGCGGCACCAGAGGTCCGTGCAAGAAGACGCTATAACCAGTTGAACGAAAAGGGAATCAATGCTAGCCTCGTTGCAGTCGAAGAGGCGATGCGGGCGCGAGACCAACGCGATGAACAACGAGAGATTGCGCCCATGAAAGCGGCCGCCGATGCTGTGGTGATCGATACCACGCAACTAGGAATTTTGGAGGTAGTAACCAAAGTGAAAGCGTTACTGTTGTGTCCTTGACACGCTCAAAGGATCGCATCAGTTATTCGTGAGGAAGGTGCACAAAAAACACGTGACCTAGGTTTATTAAAAGGCAGCCGCTACGCGAAGTATTTCTTTCGTGGGCGGTATTTGTTGGACCTTTTGACAACCAATGGGCACCCCATTAACCCTTAATTGTTCAACGGCAGTCGCCGTTCTTAAATTCACACCATGTCAGAAAATTTCGCACAACTCTTAGAAGAATCCCTTAGTCACTCGGTCATGAAGCCTGGTGCGGTTATCGAAGCAGAAGTGGTCGATATCTCAGCAGACTTTGTTATTGTAAATGCGGGACTTAAGTCCGAGGCCGAAATCCCAGTCAATCAATTTAAGGATGGAGCTGGCAATCTAGATATAGCGGTCGGTGACAAAGTTGAAGTAGCCATTGAAGTTGTTGAGGACGGATTTGGCAACACGCGGTTATCGCGCGAGCGTGCCCGCCGAGCCCGGTCTTGGGAGATGCTGGAAAAAGCATTTGAAGAACAGTCGATTGTTACCGGGAATATGACAGGCACGGTCAAAGGGGGATTCACCGTAGCGATCGAGGGGGTCAGGGCATTTCTGCCTGGCTCGTTGGTTGACATCCGGCCGATCTCAGACATGGCTTATCTCGAAAATAAAGAACTCGAATTCAAGGTGATTAAACTTGATCAGGTAAGAAATAACGTGGTGGTGTCCCGCAGGGCGGTGGTTGAGAAAGAAATGGAAGCCGAGCGCAAACAGTTGCTCGAGAATATCGAGGAGGGTCAGGTTATTCGCGGTGTGGTTAAGAATCTCACGGACTACGGTGCATTTGTGAATCTTGGTGGACTCGATGGATTACTTCATATCACTGATATTTCATGGAAACGCGTCAAACATCCTTCCGAAGTGGTCAATGTTGGCGACGAGGTGGATGTGCGAGTGTTGAAGTTCGATCGGGGACGCAATCGTGTTTCATTGGGAATGAAACAGCTGGGCGATGATCCATGGACGGATATCAGTCGCCGTTATCCGGAGAGTAGTCGATTGTTTGGAAAGGTTACCAATGTTACTGACTATGGTGCGTTTGTGGAGCTTGAAGAAGGAATTGAAGGATTGGTTCATGTCTCAGAAATGGATTGGACCAATCGAAATGTGCATCCGAACAAGGTGTGCCACGTCGGTGATGAGATCGAGGTAATGGTGCTGGACGTTGATTCCGATCGCCGTCGAGTGTCGCTCGGTATTAAGCAATGCAAGGCCAATCCATGGGAAGAATTTGCAGCTATACACAAGAAAGGTGACCAAATCACTGGACAGATCAAGTCAATTACCGATTTTGGCGTGTTCATAGGCCTCGATGGTGGAATTGATGGATTGATCCACCTGAGCGATTTATCATGGGATGAGACAGGCGAGGATGTTGCCAGAAATCACAACAAGGGTGATGAAGTCACGGCTGTGGTCCTCGCCGTTGACGCGGATAGAGAACGCATCTCTCTTGGGTTGAAGCAGTCACAGTCTGATCCGTTTCTAACATTCGTCTCGGAAAATCCAAAGGGTTCGCTCGTGAAAGGTACGGTTGGGAGCGTTGACGCGAAGGCGGCAACGATTAAATTGGCCGATGGTGTGGAAGGCATGTTGCGGGCGACAGAACTTTCGCGCAATTACGTTGAAGACGCGCGAATGTCGCTTAACGAAGGGGATGCTGTCGAGGTCAAAGTGACAAGCATCGAACGAAAAGACAGGCGGATAACGCTCTCGATAAAAGCCATGGAGCTTGATCGTGAGAGTCAGGCGGTTAAGGGTTACGGGACCCAGGCTATTGGAACGACGTCTCTCGGGGATAAGTTAAAGGAACAGTTGGATAAATCCCCCGAGGCAAGTTGAGGCAGTTTGCATTATGGACGACACGGATAACACTGGTCGGTCAACAATTACAAAGTCTGAACTGATTGAGCAGTTGACGATTGATCAGTTGCATCTGGATCCGCAAGATGTTCAAGTTTCAGTCGACGCACTTCTCGATCGAATCAGTCGTTCGTTGATTAACGGTGAACGTATTGAGATTCGTGGATTTGGCAGTATTAGTCTGAGGTACCGTGAGCCGCGGTTGGGGCGGAATCCCAAAACCGGTGAACCGGTGTCCGTTCCTGGTAAGTACGTCCCCCATTTCAAGCCGGGGCGGTTTCTACGAGAGCGGGTTAATCGCCTGCTTGGTGTGACGGGCGACACAACAGATATTGATTAGGGTTATCGTCGACCACGCCCGCATCACCGCGCACGCATTGCGCCCGCTGTGCTGTGTCCAGGGTCGGCGTCGGTTAGTTAGCGAGCCAGTCAGGCTAAGGGCGCGGTGTTGAGTTGTCGCAGCGTGAGGCAAGATGAAACGACTTTTCCTTATCCTCGTTACGTTTCTGGTAGCTCTATTGGGCCTGACGTTCGCAGTACATAATCCGCAACAGGTTGAGGTCCACTACTACTTTGACTGGATCTGGCGGGGTTCACTTGCTTTATTGTTATTTCTCACGTTAACCGTTGGCTTGTTGATAGGTTGGTTAGCGGGGCGATTAAGGGGTTTTATTCTGAAGAAACAAGCGAATCAGCAGTCGCGAATAGACCGCGATTCGAGAGATACCTCTCTCACGCCACGTAATGTGTCTCGTCACTTGCATGACGTGAACGAATAACAGACATGGATCCAATCTGGTTGATAGTTCTCTTACCGCTCGCTGCTGGATCGGGATGGTATTTCGGACACCGTAAAGTGATTCAGGCAGCGAATCACGAGGCGAGTTTGTTACCGTCTGCCTATTTTCGTGGACTTAATTTTCTACTTAATGAGCAGCATGACAAAGCGCTTGATGTTCTCGTTGGTGCCTTGGAATCCCACGGCGACACCGTTGACGTACAGCTAGCATTGGGCACGCTTTTTCGGCGCAGGGGTGAGTTGGAGCGGGCAACGACCGTTCATCAGAATCTTGTTGCACGAGAAGGTCTTGAGCCCAGTTACCGTTTGCAGGCCCTTTTTGAGTTAGCTCAGGACTACTACAAGGCAGGTCTTCTGGATAGGGCTGAAAACCTTCTGCTTCAGGTTAGGGGCGGACGTGAGATCGAGGAGTCGGCAAACCAACTGTTATTGCAGATTTACGATCAAGAAAAAGAATGGGAACGAGCGTCCAGTATGGCTCGCTCCTTACAGGGTTTCGTCAATAACGGTGCATTAGATGGTGTGATTGCGCAGTATCAATGCGAGGTGGCTGAGGCGGCTATTGCGGCGGGTCGCTACCAGACTGCGCGTTCAAAGGTTGCTGATGCTTTATTGGCCGACCAGGACTGTGTCAGGGCTTTGATCCAGTCTGGACGTTTGGATGCTCTAACCAATGACCACCGGTCTGCATTGGCGATGTGGGAGCGGGTTGTGCAGTCACGGCCTGAATTGCTTGATGAGGTTATCGGGTTGGTCGACCAGAGTTGTACGATGCTTCAAGACAAAACGGCTTACCAGGGTTTTCTCGAACGTTATTTAGATCGAAACCGCACCAGCACTCGCGCACTCATGTCGATGGTCGACTTGTTGTCTTCCTTAGGGAGTGGGAGGGAGGTTTACCGTTATCTCGAAGATTGGTTCGAGAATAATCCATCGATGGTCGCTTTAGTGTTGCTGTTGCAGCACCGACCTGCGGACGCAGGAAAGTGGTCTACTGGGAGTTCCCAAGTGATTGAACGTATGGCCGGTGAGTTAGTGGACCATGATGATGGTTATGAATGTCGCCAATGTGGATTTCAGGGGCGCGCGATGCACTGGCAATGCCCCGGTTGCCGTCACTGGAACTCGATCCTGCCGAGGCAACTTTCAACCTAAACGCGAATCAAAACTGTGACAAATGGCACTGACGGAAACAGGACGGTGGATGATGATAGTCCGCGCTTGCCCAATGGAATGGTGAGTCAATCGGAAAATCGTTTCCTTTTGAACAATAAGGAGTCCTGTTATGAAAATATTGAAAGGCATGGGTGCCCTGGCTTTGTTGTCGCTGATGTCTCCCGTCTTGTCAGCGGGAATCAACATCAATACAGCCGATTCAGTGGCACTGGCCGATGGCTTAAAGGGTGTCGGGCCACGACTGGCAGAGTCGATTATTGCTTATCGAGAAGCCAATGGGCGCTATTGGGCTGTCGAGGATCTGGTTCAGGTCAAAGGGATTGGAGTCCGCCTTGTTGATGACAACCGAGATATTATCGAGGTGTGGGTGGAGCCTGAGGAACAAGACATCACCGACTTCTCAGGAGAGGCCATGCCGATTCCGATTCATCAAATCTACTGATAAACTACGTCTGAAGGAAACGGAAGGGTGCCATGATGGGCACCCTTTTCTTTATGCCTCGATTCGCAACATGGGTCTAAGATCAGCTCTTTCAGCCGGGACTCGGGTTCAATGAAGATTGCAATGATTGGAAGCGGTTATGTCGGTCTGGTGACTGGCGCTTGTCTCGCTGAGGTGGGAAATACGGTCGCGTGTGTGGATTCGGACTCAGACAAAGTCAAAGCATTGAATGCGGGCGTAATACCTATATTCGAGCCAGGTCTGGAGAGGATTGTCGCTGCCAATAGGGCAGCCGGGCGCCTATCCTTTACTACCGAGGTACAAGATGCGATTGAGGTAAGCGAAATCATCTTTATTGCTGTGGGCACGCCGGCCGATGAAAGCGGGGCGGCTGACTTACAGTATGTACTGGCCGCCGCGCGTTCAATTGGCGAGGTGATGAGCGAGCCAAAGATAATTGTAACCAAGTCAACGGTGCCGGTAGGAACGGCACATCGCGTGAAACAAGCCATTGCAGATCAATTGGCTTTGCGTAGCCTTGATATTCAATTTTACGTTGCGTCGAATCCAGAGTTTCTTAAAGAGGGGTCGGCAGTAGAAGATTTCCTGAAGCCGGATCGAATTGTCATCGGAGTGGAAGATGAAGCTGTCAAAGAGAGGATGAAGGCGCTGTATTCCCCATTTAATAGGAATCGAGATCGCTTGATTGTGATGGATGTTATCTCGGCGGAATTGACTAAATATGCCGCCAACTCCATGCTTGCTACCAAGATTTCTTTCATGAACGAAATGGCGAATATCGCTGAACGAGTGGGTGCGGATATAGAAAATGTTCGCCGAGGTATCGGATCGGATCCCCGCATAGGACACCATTTTATTTATCCAGGATGTGGCTATGGGGGTTCGTGTTTTCCAAAAGATGTTTCGGCGTTGGCCAGTACCGCAAAAATGTTGGGCTATGACACGCCTTTGTTGGATGCGGTCGAGTTGGTGAACAAACGGCAGAAATCAGTGCCGATACGAAAGATCAAACGGCGCTTTGGAGATGACCTGTCCGGGCGGCATTTTGCGATCTGGGGGTTGGCATTTAAACCGAACACCGATGATATGCGCGAAGCACCCAGTATTCTCGCAATCCATGAATTGATAGCGGCAGGTGCCACCATTACCGCGTTTGATCCGGTCGCTCGGGGGACTGCGGAGATTGAATTTAGGGGTCTTGAAGGGCTCAGTTTTTCAGACGATCCGTATGACGTGTTAAGGGGCGCTCATGCATTGATCCTGTTGACGGAGTGGTCCATGTTTCGCAGTCCAGATTTGGCTCGAATGGCCGCCTTGCTGGAAGAGAAGGTGATTATCGATGGGCGCAATGTTTTCGATCCGGACGACATGCGCAGAGACGGTTTTGAGTACTTTGGTATTGGCCGGGGTGAACCCCAGTTCGACCCCGTCAAGCAGTAGGTGCAGGAATTCAGGTTAGATGCGGAAAGACAGATGTTCTTGAACCAACTAGACAAAATACCGAATATCCTTGTGGTCGGGGACTTAATGCTAGACCGCTATTGGTTTGGGGCGGTTGACCGAATTTCGCCCGAGGCGCCCGTGCCCGTCCTCTCGGCAGAAAGGACGGACGTTCGAGCGGGTGGCGCTGCTAACGTCGCAATGAACCTAGCTGAGTTAGGGGCTAATACCAGTTTGTTGTCAGTGATTGGTGACGATGACGCGGGGCGAACTGCGACGGATCTTCTTGGTAGCGCTGGTGTCAATAGGCATTTGCATCTCGATCAGGCGATGAATACGACAGAGAAACTGCGCATCATTTCTCGACAACAGCACTTGTTGCGTGTTGACTTCGAGCAGAATCCAAGCACAGAGGTGTTGGAGCGTTGTGCACTGGACTACCAACAGCTGATTAGCACTGCTGATGTGGTGGTGTTATCGGATTACGCTAAGGGGGGCTTGGCTCCGGTGCAGGCAATGATTGAATTGGCGCGTGGTCGCGGCCTGCCTGTGGTGGTTGATCCCAAAGGGTCAGAGTACGGAAATTATCGTGGCGCAACCGTTGTGACGCCTAATCTGAAGGAATACGAATTGGTGGTGGGGGCGTGGCGATCTGAGGAGGAAATGGGTGAAAAGGCCGCAACACTCTTGGTAGAGCATGATTTGAGCCAGCTCTTGGTGACGCGCGGTGCCGGTGGAATGACTCTGTTCAGGCTTGATGAGGCACCCCTGTCGCTTCCGGCTAGAACACAGGAGGTTTATGACGTTACCGGTGCGGGCGATACCGTTGCTGCTGTCGTTGCTATGGGATTGGCCATGGCCGCGCCATGGTCGGATGTCCTGTCCATTGCCAACGCGGCTGCCGGCGTTGTGGTCGGCAAGTTAGGTACGGCTGTCGCGACGCGTGAAGAAATCAGGACGTTTCTCGGCCGGCTGTAAAAACATGATTATTGTCACGGGTGGCGCAGGATTTATTGGCAGCAATCTCGTGCGCGCACTCAATGAACGGGGTTGTACCGACATTCTACTGGTGGACTGCGTTGAAAATGTTGATCAAATCAGCAACTTGGCAGATCTATCGATTAGTGATTACATGGATAAAGATGAATTTCGACGACAACTGGACCGCTCGATGGGGTTTGGGGCGGTAGAGGGGGTCTACCACCAGGGAGCTTGTTCCGACACAATGGCAACTGATAGTCGCTATATGTTGGAGAATAATTATTCGTTCTCGCGCGATCTCCTTGAGTGGTGTGTCGGTCGTCGGGTACCTTTGATCTACGCGTCGTCGGCAGCTGTTTATGGTAGCGGTGCGGAATTTTCTGAAAATCCCGGAGTCGAGCATCCGATCAATGTTTATGCCTACTCGAAAAGTCTTTTCGATAACTACGTGCGTCGGGCGATGCTTCGTGCACAAAGTCCAATCGTTGGCTTGCGTTATTTCAATGTTTATGGCCCGCGTGAGTCACATAAGGGCCAGATGGCATCGATGGCATGGCACTTCTATCAACAGTTCGTAGAGAATAGGAAGGTGCGTTTGTTTCGCGGAACCGGTGGTTATGGTGATGGCGAGCAATTGAGAGATTTTGTTTCTGTTGACGACGTCGTCAAGGTCAATTTGTTTTTCTCAGATCACACAGAAATGAGTGGTATCTATAACGTGGGAACTGGCCACAGTCGCTCATTTAACGACTTAGCATTGGCTGTGATCAATGGGTTGGCCCAGTTGAACGGGGAACCCGTGGTTGAGCGGCAACAGGCGCTGAGTCAAGGCTGGTTAGAATATTTCTCAATGCCCGATGCTTTGACATCGCGCTATCAGAGTTTTACCGAGGCAGATATCAGTCGACTTCGAAAGCAAGGATACGCGACACCGTTCTTGACGCTGGAGGAAGGAGTCACAAAGTACGTAACCGAACTGCATTACCGTGACAGGTCCGTTTTGGAATGAATGACTTGATTAAGACGGGGTGTATCTTAGTGACGGGTGGTGCAGGATTTATTGGGTCTGCGTTTAT
>JYMV01000261.1_pt1 | contig 58005 bp, 41 predicted proteins | sample 338911 | NCBI WGS metagenome assembly JYMV01 (sample SAMN03354496, study PRJNA234377) | hydrothermal vent metagenome | biome: Deep sea; feature: Hydrothermal plumes at the Eastern Lau Spreading Center, Western Pacific Ocean; material: Seawater | place: Tonga | collected 2009 | depth 2000 m m | reverse complement strand
TAACCATGGCCCTGTATCCAAAAATTGGCTTTCTGGAATTAACAGAGATAATCTCGGATGCCAGGCCAAGAGCAGGCAGGATAATGATATAAACCTCTGGATGGCCAAGGAACCAGAATAGGTGTTCATACAAAATCGGACTACCCCCCGTAGCTGAGATAGCTTCACCCCCAATAAATATATCTGAAAGATAGAACGCGGTCCCAAATGTTCGGTCGAAAACCAATAAGAGTACAGCTGCAAATAGTACTGGGAATGATAATACACCAAGAACTGCCGTAAGGAACAACGCCCAAACCGTCAGCGGTAGCCTCATCATCGTCATCCCCTTTGTACGCAGATTGATCACCGTTACAATATAATTGAGGCCGCCCAGCAGTGCACCTACAATGAAAAATGCCATAGCACCAAGCCAAAGATCCATGCCTAATCCTGAACCAGGAATAGCCTGGGGCAATGCACTCAGCGGTGGATATACAGTCCATCCCCCACTAGCTGGTCCAGACTCAACAAATAAAGAGCTGAGCAGTACAATTGTCGCTAAAAAGAAAAACCAGTACGACAACATATTCAGGAAGCCGGATGCCATATCACGGGCACCAACTTGCAGCGGAATTAGCAGGTTGGCAAAGGTGCCACTCAATCCGGCAGTCAGCAACCAGAAAACCATGATTGTCCCATGTATCGTTACGAGACCAAGATACATGTCAGGGCTTATTACTCCTCCGGGAGCCCATCTGTCTCCTAAAAAGAAATTCACAATAGCAAACCCTTCACCGGGCCATGCAAGCTGCATTCTGAACAATGCCGCCATCACTGTGCCTACCACAGCCATAGTTATTCCCGTGAGAAGGAACTGCTTTGAGATCATCTTGTGATCCTGGCTAAAGACGTATTTCGTTATAAACGTTTCTTTGTGATGTCCGTGATCGTCACTCATGCACTTGTTTTTAAACCCTTATTTACCCGCAGCCAATAATGCTCCATCTGGCAATGCCCTTTTATCACTCTCTAAGTCCGCAAATATTTCCTGCTCCGCTACCGTTTCTTGTTCTGCAATCCATGCATCATAATCTTCCTGGCTTTCAACAATAATTTTCATCTGCATATTGTAGTGCGCTACACCACAAATTTTGTTGCAGAGCAGTATAAAGTCAAATTCGGGATCGCCGGTGATCTCCCTCATCTCTTCTGTTGTTTTATTGGGTACAAAATTAAACCGGGTCGTCATACCAGGCACACAGTTCATCTGCGCCCTGAAGTGAGGCATATATGCAGAATGTATTACTTCTTGCGACCTGAAAGCAAAATCAACTGCCCTGTTTACAGGCAAATGAAACTCTCCTCTCACCAGTACATCATCCTGAACCTTGGAGTCATCCGCCTTAAGTCCCAACGCATTCATTCCCCCAATAAGGCGGTAATTGAAATCTCCTAATTGTCCATCTTCACCGGCATACCGGGCGGTCCAATCAAATTGACGAGCATATAACTCCATTTTAATAGCATTCTCAGCCGGTTCCGAGAAGATGCTGTTCCATGTTTTCAAACCCCAGACAATAACAAAGATCATTGCCACCGATGGAATGATCGTTAACACTATTTCTGCTCTGTGGTTGTCTGGATACCAAAGCGCCTTGCGGCCTTTTCTGAAATAATATTTGATCGGGAAATAGAACAACAGAGCTATCGTAATAACGAACACTATGTTGATCATCGCAAAATTGAAATCCAATAGCCTGTCTATTTCAATACCGTGTTCAGAAGCAGCGACGGGCAGGAAGAACGGCGCATAGTCGATATATAGCCAGACATATGCCCCAAAGAAACCTAAGCCATAGAGAATGTAAATAATTCCATTCCATCGCCCCTCATCTTCCGTTACCACTATATCTTTCGACCCTCCTCCTTTCAGCACATGCACAAGCTCGTACACCCTGGAGACTTGAACGACGACGCCAATAACCAAAATAATCGCAATGAAATACAGCAACTCTATCATTTGAGTAAAGATTTAATTACAAACACATTTTCCCCCTTTGAAGCGTTCCGTTCTGAGATTTAAGATGCAAAGTGCTCTTTTATAACAATGTTTTAAAGCACATTCTCCGAGCAGCCAAAATTAAAGATTATAGCATAGTCTGCAAACAAATTCGGGATAAAATATCTTCAAAATTTCAGATTGTATGCAACCCGTAACTTAGAGTTGAAAATGGCAAAAATAACGCTCGCAATATAGCGGAAAAGGAGAATACGACGAAATTGGGAAATGCTTGGACGAAGTGAGCCAATAAAGCTCGACTTGGATTAAAGTCTGCCCAGTACCAGCAAGATTTGAACAAAAGGCAGGTAAACGATAGAACCAAACATCAAGCGCTTAGCTGCTGCCACATCACAATCTGTATAGACCTTGTAAGCCAAATACAGAAATGCGAAGCTGCTGATCAATATAGCCAAACCTGATAGCATAGATATTACGCCAACAGCTATCGGGAATATCGAAAAGGGGATCAGCAACAATGCTGAAATGAACACTACAAAAGCAGATCGTTTATTTTTCAAGCCTTCCAGGGGAAGCAATTGAAAACCGGCTTTTTTATAGTCCTCATCCAAAAGCCATGCGATTGACCAAAAATGGGGGAATTGCCAGATGAATTGTATCATGAACAAGGCTACACAAGCCAGGTCAATATTCCCAGTGATGGCCACATAACCAATAACTGTAGGCATTGCACCTGGAAATGCCCCAGCCAAAACAGCAAAGGAAGTGACCCTCTTCATTGGCGTATACACAAATGCATAGGACAACAATGAAAATAATCCCAACAATGCCGTAATACTGTTCATAAAAATGGACAGTATGATCACACCAACAATACCCATAACTGCTGTGATAAAGGTGGCCTCCCAAACCTGCAATCTGCCAGTAGCTACAGGGCGATTGGCTGTTCGTGTCATTAACTTGTCAATATCTCGTTCCAATATTTGATTGATGCCATTCGCTGAACCAGTAATTAAAAACCCGCTAAGGAGCAACAATCCGAAATGCGTCCAAACAATCGGCTCCGTAATTCCAAATAGATATCCTGCACCTGATGAGAAAACAACGAGCAAGGTGAGTCGCAATTTGATCAATTCAATATAATCACGCAACCTGTAAGAAACAGAGACGCTTGGATTGGCGATATGTGTCTTGATAGTTGACATAACCTACATGGTTCTGAAGTACTCCAATATCTTCCTTGCTTCTTCTTCTGTTACACCCTGTTCTGTCATTGGCACATTGTTGTATTCTTTGAGCAAATGACGCGCTGTAGGATCTTTTTTAATCATTTCGCTTGGATTAATGATCATGTTCATTACCCATTCCGGTGTCCGGCGGTCCAGCACCCCCGCCTGAGGCGGGCCAATCATCTTGGTTTTGATGTTGTGACAAGCGGTACATTTTGCATCATAAAGCTTCTTGCCTTCATCGGCCATTGTTTGGTCCAGCTCACCAAGCTCCAGCGACTTGACCGGCCCAATGCCCAGGTTAGTCATCGGATCAACATCTGGAATCTCATCTTCCGCCTCCTGCTTGCCACCCCCACAATTGGCGAGGAAAAGACCCATACAACAAAGTGCAAGCAGCTGTTGGAATCTCTTAATAATCATGTTGGCTTTGTCTGAGATACGCAGGGTGCAAATATATACTTTTTATGAATTAGATGACTGCCTGGCTCTTCTGCGTGCATCCGCTATCATGGCCATTTCCCGACCCATTTGGCCCGAGATAGAGCTGTTCTCCTGCGCCCTCCTAATAAGATAAGGAATTACCTGCTTCACTTTGCCATAGGGCAAGTACTTGGTGACATTATACCCTTCGGAGGCCAGTGTATAAGAGATGTGATCACTCATACCATACAGTTGCGAAAAGTGGATGCGCTTATCGTCTTTAGCAATGCTCTTTTCGCGCATAATATTAGTCAAGTGCCTGGTGCTTGCCTCATTATGCGTTGCGTTGCATACTGCAAAGTGCTCAATGTTGGCAATGCAAGTATCCAAGGCTTTGTTGAACGCATCATCGGTATCACTTTTGATCTCATACACGATGTTTTGTTTCTTTGCTGATTCCCTTTCCCAATACGCGCCACGTACCAATTTCACCCCGACTTTGAAACCCTCCTCCCGTGATTTGACCACTAAATTATCGAGATAAGCAAGGCGATCCGTACGGTACATTTGAATGGTTGTGAACACCACTGCTATTTCCGAATTATACTTCTTCATCATGGCGACTGCAATCTCATCAATTGCATCCTGATCCTCACTTCCCTCTGCATCAATGTAAATTTCAATCCCCATCAGAGCGCCGGCCTTGCAAATCTGATCGATTCGATCTATCCCAGAGATAAAACGGGCTTTCTCTCGCTCGCTTAACGCAATTCCCTTGGAGGTCTTTTCCAGCAGACTTTCACTGATCAGCCCCGTGGGTTTGATCGCCAAATTGTTGACCAACGCGTTTTCTTCGACATATTCAATTGCATCTAAAATTTCCTGTTTGGTGCTGTCAAAAAATGACTCGTTATCCGTGCTTTCTACTGAATAATCAAGCGTGGTTCCAATTCCAGATTCTCCCAACTTGTCAATGGCCACCTGGCTTTCTTTGAGTGTTTCGCCCCCACAAAAGTGTTTGAAGATATTGTGTTTAATGGCAAAACCGATTGGCAGATGCATTCTAAGTGCAAACAATGCCAGGACGGAAGAGAACGATACGATGAGCGGGTTGCTCAGCAGTTTGAGCACATAGTAGGCATTTTGGAGTTCCGCCTCTGGTTTTTGTGGATATACAAACTGAATACCCTCCTCTTTTGTGTCCTCATTGTGCGGTGACATAACCAATATCTATTGGGCTGAGTCTGGCTTCCCGCCCGACAGATGGTCAGCAGAACCTGAAGGCGGAATTTCTATAGCTTCATGCTCCACAGCAGCTGAGGATGACAACTCACCAGTCACACCAGTCACACTAGCGCTCATAAGTGTTTTAGCTGCTGGGATTAGCACAAGGCAGAACCCAACAAACATCACTAAGCCAGAATATGCAAACACAAGAATAAATGGACTGATGCTGGCTTGCACCTCGTGATAGGTTTGCTCCTCTTCAATAACTCCAAACCCCTTAACTATTCCTGCGGCAACCAGACAAACAAAGAATACAAAGAATGAAATGTTGGCAATCCAAAACCCCTTGGCCACAATACCATTATTTGGAACTTTTTCCCTGTCTCCTACAACAAAAAAGAGTGAAGCCAACAAAATCATGGTGTTAATTCCAATCGTGCTGCCCATCGCATGAGCTACCGTAACATGAGTTCCGTGAGTATAGAGCTGAATGGCTGGAACAGAGATCAATAAAGCCAACGCGAGATTGACAAAAATCCAGATATCAGCAGCCATCAAAAACCTAAATGGCATAATGTGAAACCGATTCGTGCCTGCGATGAAATTTGCCCTGAATTGCCAAATTAGCCTGGCAATGATCAATAACTCAGTCATGCTAATCAGGTAACCCATATGCCTGATCCATCCAGCTGACGGTAAGAGATAAAGATGATGCGCCCATCCAAATAACAAATTCAAGAACCCAAGAAAGAACAGTAGAAAAGCAATTTTGGAATGCCCCATTTTAGGCGCCGCTTCCTCTAAGTCAGGCATGCCCGAATCCTCTGAGACCTTCTCCATTAAGAAAATTGCCGTTCCATAAATCAACATGTTCCAGGTTCCAACGATTGCCCCATATGATTTCCACTGTACCGTCATGTCCCGGACAATGCTATCACCGAAATAAGGGATCATCCACAAGTAAGATTCCAGAAATGTAAATAGAAAGAACAAGATACCAGTCCCCCACATCCAAAAGTACACTGGCCAGGGAGTTTTAACGGCAAATATTGTTTTAATGTAGTTGTACCCAAACATTCCCCACGAAACCACAATCGGAATCGCCAGAATAGGTGGAAAGGCCCAGTATTCGCGCCCCCCAAATATTCCCATGGAATACAATGCAATGATAACAAACCCGGTTATCGTGAATATCCAAAGATGAAGTTTTGCCAGGAGCTGAGAATAAAGGGGAACCCCACATTTATTGGGGAGATAATAATAGATGCCACCAATCGCTCCCAGGTACAACCACGCAATGACCAGTGAAACGTGTAGAGGGCGGGTCTTTTGAAAGGAGAAATACTCATTCAATTCAGGATAAACATGTTGCAATGCGCCAAAACAGCCATAGAACATCCCTACGATCAAAGCACCAATGCCCACGATCAAAAAATTAATCCCCGTATCCTTATTCATCATCCTGATAATGCTTAATGTCGATTGTTCCAATTGAGTTGATCTCAAAATCTACAGGTGGAGATGTGCCCGACTTGTCGATGTACATTAGAAAGGCCAGCAGTTCTTTTATTTCCTGATCAGTAAGCCCAAGGTTTGGCATTCTGGGAATCGCACCGTAGCGCAACATAACTTCAGCATACTTTGGACCTCGCTCAGATGACATACAATTGGTCAAATCCGGACCCATGTACCCTCCCAATCCAAAAATCTGATGGCAGGAGGTGCAATTATAATCCTGGAAAAGTTGCTTGCCTGCCCTGACGTCTTCACTCATAAGGGAAAACCCACGATCTACATTTTCTGTGCTCATGTAAACACTAAGAGACATCGCCAGAAAGCCTATGCAGAGAACTGCATATAACCACTGCTTAGCTTGTAGGGTCATCACTCATTAAGAAAAAGTAGATTTGGAGGGTGTTTCCAAATCAAAATTGGTGGGCAAAATTAATGGTTTTATCCAAGCAAAAAAACTTTGAAACGCGCACATACGCGGTGTTGCATTTTCTTCCCATGCAGAATTAGTGGACAAGAATTTTGCGAGATAGGACAAATCTATCTGATGCCAGTCGAAGATAATACAGCCCTGCACCCACATCAACGAGGTCTATATTCCCGTAGTGCCAACCGGCAGCATATTGAAGTGCTTTCACCTGAAGTTGTTGGCCCTTGCTGTCATAGATGGTAACTGTAAGCTGTTCTGCCCACACTGAATTTACCCCCACGGTAAACTGGCCAGTGTTCGGGTTAGGGTATACAATAACCTCCATTTGAAAGTCATCTATACTACTTATAGCAGTGGCCACACTTACATTGAGAAAGACTGTGTCGCCAGTGCATCCCAGGATATCAGTTTCCACTACTGCCACCTGGCCCGTTCCAATCGAATCCCATTGCACGATGATGTTATTGCCCTGGCCGCCGCCGGTTTGTGTTCCGCCCACGACTGTCCAGCTGTAAACTGATCCGGTATTGGGTGCAACTGCATAAAATTCGTTTGAACCCTGACTAACGGCTACCAACCCCGTGATCGGGCTGGTTTGGGAGCCATTGGATTGCGTTCCCACAGTTAAGTTCTCAATGATGGAGCAGCCATTTGAATCGCTCAACACCAATAAATAACTTCCCGCCAATAAGTTTGAAACATCTTCAGTAGTGCTTCCATCAGACCAGTTGAATGAATAAGGCATTACTCCGCCTGTTGGAGACAGGTCGATAGACCCGTTGCTGTCACCTACGCAAACAACATCAGATATTGCTGAGGATGCAGCAAGGACTGGAGGTTCTGATATAGTTGCTGCATCGAATGCTACACATCCGTTGCTATCAGTGACCATAACTGTGTAGGTGCCAGCACAAAGGCCGGTGGCGGCAAGAATGGTGGTTGTGGCCGGGTCATCCCAGAGATAGGTGTACGGGGCAGTCCCTCCCGTAACTGTAGCTGTTACAGAACCATCACATATGCCATTGCAATTAATGTTGGTTGAGATGATTGAGACAGTGGGTGCCCCAGAATTACCCACGGTTGTACTTCCAGTAGCCGTACATCCGCTGGAATCTGTTACTGTTACATTATAAGTTCCAGCTGCTAATGCAGTAGCTGTATCTGTAGCTTGTGCTCCTGAGTCATCCCATAAGTAAGAGTAAGGTGCTGTACCATTGGTGACTGATACCGATGCTGCTCCGTTAGACACTCCACAATTAGCAGGCGCGGATGTGAATGATAGGGTCATGCCAGCAGGGTCCGTCAACGTGAATAAAGTTGAACTCACACATCCGTTACCATCTGTGATGGTCAGAGCGTAACTACCGGCACAGAGCCCAGCAACGGAGCTTCCGAGTGCTATTGTGTCACCCAGTGAATCTGTCCATGAGTAGATATAAGATGGAGTTCCACCTGAGGAGGTAGCGGTAGCAGCACCATCACAAGAACCTGCACAGCTTGGGTTGGTAACAGCAGCAGAAGCAGCAAGTATTATAGGTTCAGAGATAGTAACAGAGTCAATGGCAGCGCACCCATTGGAATCGATCACTATTACGAGATGCGTACCAACGCACAAGTTCCCGCAGGTGGCAAGTGCACACCCGGGGGGCGACCATACATAAGTATATGGCGGAGTTCCCCCACTGGCATTGAGCGTAGCCGAACCGTCACAAACACCAAAACACGAGGTGGCATTGGAACTCACGGATGTAGTTAACACCGTAGGTTCTAACACTACTGCGATAGCACTTGCAACACACCCGGCACTGTCAGTTACCGTGGCAACGTATGTGCCACCAGCTAATCCAAACGCGGTAGTATTCGTTTGTGCTCCAGGATCATCCCATGCATAAGTATAAGGTGGAGCTCCCCCAGATGCCAATACGGTGGCCGTTCCATTACTGTCCCCATTACATGTCACATTGGTTATAGAGGTAATGCTAACCGTAGCTGCTCCCGTGTTGTTTACACTCACAACACCAAAATTGGCGCACCCTGATGCGTCAGTTACTGTAACATTATACCCTCCAGCAGCTAATGCAGAAGCCGTGTCAGTAGTTTGAGCACTCGGATCATCCCATAAATATGTATAGGTTCCAGCACCACCTGCCGCACTTACCGAAGCTGATCCATTTGAAACTCCACAGGTAGCATCTACACCTCCCATTGTGAGAACAATAGCCGATGGCTCCGTGATTGTAACATTAGCTGTGTCCATACAGCCATTGGCATCAGTTATAATTACATTGTGTGTTCCTGCACACAGAGAATTTGCCGTGAGCAAGGTCTGTGCTGAAGGATCATCCCATGAATACGCGTATGGTCCAACTCCACCAGCTCCGGAGGCAGTAGCATCTCCATCACAAAGGCCATTACAACTTGCATTATTGCTTCCAGAAATTGACACTACAAGAGCACCTGGTTCCGTAATTGCTGTAGCTACAGAATCAGAACACCCATTCGCATCGGTCACCACAAAATTGTATAGACCAGCACATAAGTTAGAAGCTGATAAATTGGTTTGTGCACTTGGATCATCCCATAAATATGTATATGGTAGCGATCCACCAGAGGCGGATCCTGTTGCATCCCCGTCACATGCGGAATTACAGGTAACATCATTTGAACTTGCAAGACCAGCCACTAAGGCTGCTGGCTCTGTTATAACTGAGACAGCATTATCCGTGCATCCCATGCTATCAATCACTAATAAAGTGTATGTTCCTGCGCATAGTCCAGTAGCTAAAAGTTTTGTTTGAGCAGATGGATCATCCCATAAGTAGGTGAATGGAAGGGTTCCGCCTGCCACAACTCCTGTTGCATCCCCGGTACATGCTCCGTTACAATCAACGTTAGTACTACTGGCAATCGATACAGACAATGCACTTGGTTCAGTAATTACTACGGTATCTGAAGTTGAACACGCATTGTTATCCGTTACTGTTACAGTATAAGTCCCTACGCTCAAGCTGGTGGCAGTTTGCGTCGTCTGGTTTCCAGGATCATTCCATGCGTAGCTATAGGGGGCAACTCCATTCGTTGCTGTTACAGTTACATCGCTTAGTGACAGGCTGCACAGCGCTGTTGTGCTCGTAGAGAGGTTAAGCGCTCCTGGCTGTGTAATGGTTACTTGTGCAGTGGTAGTGTCACCAAGCGCATCAATAATTGTTGCGGTATAGGTCCCGACGCAAAGTCCAACAGCAGTATCCGTAGTTTGAGCAGCAGGGTCATCCCAGAGATAACTAAGCGGAGTGACACCTCCTAAGACCATTGCACCGGCCTGTGCATCACAGGCTCCATTACAGGATGCATTTACTGACGATATGTTTACCGCAAAATCCTCGACCCGAAACATATCCAACCCAGCTTCCACCAGATGGCCTGAACCGGCGAAATCAGCTGTTTCAAGAGTTAGTTGCATAAGATTTGTGGCAGGGATATAGTCCGAAATCTTGTATGACCTGGAGACCCAAGACGAATTTCCTGAAGAAGATTCTGTTATTTCCTCAAGCACTACCGATACAGTCCCGTTTGATATAGTGACTGTCAGGGTATCATTGGGCGTACCACTTCCCCCATCGTTGAAAAACCAGCGATGGTATTTGACGTAGATTTGACAATCGCATTTCCATTGTCAACATCATCATTGCCCGCCGAACCCCCTCCATTTCCCGTGATATAAGCCTGGTCATAGCAGTCAAATGACACATCCTCTTCAGGATTTGCATCTCCAACTCCTGCGTAATTTGTCCCAACTGGCTCCCCTCGCTCCCAAGTTCCAGAAGAAGCATTGCCTGATACCCCCCAACCAAAGTCAAATGAAAAATCATCATATAGACCAGAATCAAGAGGGATAATTATTGGGCCAGTGTTTGAATCAATGAACAGGGTACCACAATTTGTTTTGTACAGCCATTTGCCACCAATTACATCAAAGGTGCCTTCAAAAAATGTCGATATGGAAAAGTTGCCTCCTCCATCAGAGGTCAGGGGATACTGGAAGTCATTGTTCGTAATAAGCACATCAGCATTGGCAATAGGATTACCTCCGTTGGCTTCAACGACCTGCCCGGTAACTACAAACGGTACAGGAGCAACCAGTTGGGCATCCAGAACAGTTAGCACCCCGTTGGACAAAACTGCACTCAAAGTGTCGGAGGTATATCCAGGTGCTGAAAACGCCACGCTATAAGTTCCGGCTGTGAGGATAGCCATTGCATATTCCCCTAATAAATCGCTCGTAGTTGTTTCAACTCCTGCCAGGATTTCAATCGTCGCGTTATTAATCGGGTTAGAGGTGTTGAAATCAGTTACCGTTCCCTCTAAGTAGCATCCTCTCGTATAATTTGGCCCCAGAATAAACAAACCGCTCTCTATGTCGGAGACAATGACATTCCCAGAAGGAAGCCATGGATATACACCCCATGCACCATTAAACCCATTTCCCGACCCAGTGGGATAGGTGTCATAATCTCCAGTCTGGATCATGTTGCCAGGCCTTGTCACATCATGGACGGTAACTCCATCTCTGTAATAGGACGTAATCACAAAATTGTTCATGAAAAATGTGTTGTGGGGAATCGTCCCTGAACCCGGATTGGATTGGATCCTGTCCAGCTCGGTGATGTTCGAAAGGTCGGACACATCATAGGAGGCTATATATGCTCCGCTCTTTTCGTCAGTAGTAAAGATGGTGTTGCCATCATCTGATATCCAACAGTTATGTGTGAAGTTGTTAGGGGTGTTTTGGGTGGCGAGCACAATAGGGACCGCCTTGTTTGAGACATCAACTGCTATAAAAAAACCATCATTTATTGCTCCCCCCCAAAGTGTATCTCCCCTGGCCATTGCATCATGGAGGTAATAGTTATCAAACACCCCCAGCTCCGTTGGATTCATCGGATCAGCAGTCAGGTCCAACATTATTGCGCCCCCGTTGCTGTAATTTGAACCAATAATATATGCGACGCCATTTTCATCAATAAATAAATCATGTGCCTTAGTGAACGGATACGAAGATCCCGAATAAGTCGCCACTGTTGGAAAAGTTGGATCGGGCAAATTGCTCAGATCAATAATCTTCAACCCACCTGAAGCCTCGTTGGTAACATAGGCGTGTTTATTCCACACTTTAATGTCGCGCCAAATTGTGTTTGGGCCTGATATAAAGTGCACTTCGGTTGGGGAGGAAGGAGTAGTCACGTCAACGACAGAAATGCCATTCTGTACACCCACTATTGCGTATTCATTCCCCAAAGAATCAACGTGCCCCCAGATATCACTTAAATCAGGTGTATAAGGATAATTGCCAAGGAAGGTCATGTTGAGCTGGGCCGAGGCACCGGACACAAGCATCAAAGCTAAACCAATTGTGAAGGTTAATTTTAGCATGGCTTACCTGATAGAAGGTTCTCGCTCAAATGACAAAAACCCTTGATAAAGGCATTACAAGGTAAGGAAAATTCAGTGGGTTGCCCAGTGCAATTACTTCAGCCGATTCGAAAGATCTGCATTGGCAAACTGAAGCAACTTTTTAGGTTCCATCAGCTGCAGGTTGTTGTGTTTATAACTGATGAATCCTAACGATTCAAAAAATGCAAGCAGTTTATACAAATTGGACAATGTTGTTCCAGAAATAGTTGCGAGCTCTTTGGGCCGTAGCAGATACTTTATTCTCTTGTCTTCATCAGTTCCGAAGAAATCCCCAATCCACAGTATCGATTCGGCCAATCGCTGTTTGGCCCTCTTTTGCGACAAAGATATAATGCGGCTCCTTGCCGAAATCAGGTCCTTGTTCATTAGCTCAATCACGCCATCATAACTTTGCTTATTGGTGAAGATGAGGCTTAGAAATGCTGAACCATTGAGCAAATAGGCCCTTACTTTATCATTTGCATATGCAGTATCCTGGTATTTCTCCTCGCTCAACAGGGCCTCCAAGCCTGAAAGGCTCCTCTTATTTACCAGCTTGATTACGATGCGCTGGCCGTCGGATAGTGAGCGAACTACTTTTAAACTACCTGATTCAATCAAAAAAACCCCCTGAGGTTTATCACCCTGCTTGTATAAAATCTCTCCTACTTCCAATTCAACCTGTTCAGAATCTCTGAAATGTTTGCCCAGATCACGAGCTGAACAGGAGTGGAAAACCACGAAATTGGTAATCACCTTCATCAGCGCTGGGGATGCTTTCTTGTCTACTGTAGCCTTGCTTAACATCACTTCAATATTGAATCCACAATAACATCAGAGGCACCTACCTGGTCCTTCACAAACTTCCTGCTGACCGCCGCTGCAATCTTCACCACAAAAGGATCTGAGAGAAATGACATGCGCTGGACGAAATCAAGCCCATCAATGATGGAGAAGCCGCCTCCCACCTCAATTAAGGCATCTGCCTCAGGAAATTTATCAAACTTAGGCCCGTATATCACCGGCATGCCAAAAGCAGCCGGTTCAAGGATGTTGTGCAACGCTCCCGTGAACCCCCCGCCCACATAAGCGATATGGCCATATTGATATAGGTTCGAAAGCATACCTATATTGTCAATTATTAAAACTCGTGCGCTTGAAACATCGCCATCAGCAATTTCCGAGTACTTGATATAAGGTACGTCCAGGCTCTTCTCAATATCTGTAATGTGCTTGTCATTCACCTCATGAGGAGCAAGAATAAACTTGAGCTTCTCTGCTGCTACATTGATATAGGGCAAAATAAATTGTTCGTCAATGGGCCAGATACTACCCCCGATGAATACCGTTTCATCTTTCACAAAGTCGGCAAGCCCATCAACCTCCACAACATCACGAACTGTTTCTGAGACGCGATCATATCTCGTATCCCCTCCAATGACCGTATTTGTTAATCCTATTGATTCTGCCAGCTTTTTTGAGATTTCGTCTTGTACAAAAACTTTATTCAAAGCTGCAATTGCCTTTCTGAAAACCCCGCCATACCATTTAAAAAAGACCTGGTCCTCTCTAAATCGTGCACTTATTAGAAAAGTTGGAATTTGCGCCTGTTTTAGTTGGTTTAAATAGTGTAGCCAGTACTCGTATTTGACGAATATGGCCATGCGGGGTTGTACAATCTCGAGAAACCTCCGCGCATTCGCCTTTGAATCTTGTGGCAGATAATAAACATAAGATGCATGTTCATAGTCCTTGCGGACCTCATACCCCGAAGGGGAAAAGAAAGTAATCAACACCTTTACCTCAGGATCACGTTGCTTAAGTCGTTCAATAATTGGCCGCCCCTGCTCAAATTCACCCAGAGAAGCGCAATGCATCCATATTAGGTTTTCTTCTCCCCCAACTTCACTTTCAATCCTCTGCAACAGATTTTTTCTCCCGGCGACCCATTTGGAAGCTTTCGAGTTGGCAACTGAGGCAATTAGAATCCCGAACTGGTAAAGGGAAATGAAAAGGTTGTAGAGAAACATCTGGTTAGTGGTAATAGAATTCATCCGATATCTTCTTGTAGAGTGGTAGCATCCATCCCACCTTAAAGCAGGACATCACATCCAACCTTTTTTCAGTATCTTCTGCCATTTCATCAAAGTTGTACCCTCGTCTATTCACAGTCCATCCCTCGATGAGCTCCATTCCAAAATAAAAATTAAGCATGCGATTATTGCTTAAGTGAAAATACCCAATAAACTGTGATGCAGCCAGGCCATATGTCAATCGATCATACCCTTGCTTATACTCTTCGGTAAGTTGCCTGGTTGAGCCTGTGATATGTATCTTATGCTGCAGCCAGCCAACACCAGCCATTAGTAGAATGCCACTATTTTCATTGGGGCCAATCAGCGTGTTCTTGCCCAACAAGTGAGGCATTACCTTACCCCCTTTAAGAAGAACAGAATGCCCCCTTTCAAACATGTCCACCTCCGCTGGAGCTCCTGATTCAGATATAATAAAACCCCCAGAGGTCTTCAGATTGTCCAATATTCCCTGCTGCTTGACGTTGTTTCCAAAAAGAAAATCATATTGAACTCCATAGAGCCAGTTTTTTCTCGTTTTGATCATAAAACTCCCACCCAAAGCACCATTCACTCCAAAGCGATCGACTAAGTCGCCACCAGGAAAACACACACCACCTGCGGGAGAAATCAGTGGGGTGAAAACAATAGAATCTTTAGGGCTAACTTGAGCCAATGCCGGGGTGGCGGTAAGAGCTAAAATTAAAACTGTGTTAATTATATCTTTTTTCATGCAAATGAGTGGCTTCAAAGATAGGATTTTAATCTGCTGGTAGATGACCTGCCCGTTCATGGAAAATTGCCTAATTTCGTGGCTCTTACTAACCCTTTTGTTGCATATTTATTTTATGATCATCCTCTGAGCAAAAATGGAAACGACCCTGAGAAAAATACAAATGGTTGACCTGGTTAGCCAGTATGAACACATTCAGGAGGAAATAGATGCGGCCATGCTGAATGTTGTTCGTTCAGCTGCTTACATCCGGGGAGCTGAATTAAGTGCATTTGAAGAAGAGCTGGCTTCCTACCTCGGCGTTGAACATGTGATTTCCTGCGGTAATGGCACAGACGCCCTGCAAATTGCCCTGATGGCGCTTGGCCTTAATGCAGGGGATGAAATAATTACAACCAGCTTCACTTTTATTGCGACTGTTGAGGTAATCTCTCTATTGGGACTGACCCCTGTAATGGTTGATGTTGAACCGGGCACATTCAATATAGACCCCAGCAAGATTGAAGAAGCCATAACCGAAAAAACAAAAGTAATATTGCCTGTTCACCTGTACGGGCAGTGTGCTGATTTGGACAAAATAATGGACATTGCCGAGCGGCATAACCTGTATGTTATTGAGGATACAGCCCAGGCGATATCTGCAGATTACACCTTTGCAGATGGGAGCACAAAAAAAGCCGGAACCATTGGAAACATTGGATGTACCTCATTTTTCCCCTCAAAGAATCTTGGTTGCTTTGGAGATGGTGGTGCCATGTTCACGAATGACGACGATCTCGCGAGCCAGATGAGAATGATTGCGAACCACGGCATGAAAGTCAGGTACTATCATGAGGTTATCGGTGTTAATTCCAGGCTTGACAATCTGCAGGCAGCTGTGCTTAGGATCAAGTTGCAACGTTTAGATGATTACCGGGAAGCTCGAAATACTGTTGCGACACATTATGATGCGGCTTTTGATGGCGTTAGCCAGCTTGAAACACCGGAAAGAAATCTAAATTCAACTCATGCATTTCACCAATACACGCTGAAATGCAAGGGCATTGAACGCAACGCCTTGCGAGATTATCTTGCAGAGCATGAAATTCCTTCAATGATCTATTACCCCGTACCGCTCCATCAACAAAAAGCTTTTGAAGTCACGGGCAAGGAGCAAAAATCCCTGCCAGTTACTGAGGAGTTGAGCGAACAGGTTATTTCACTGCCTATTCACACCGAAATGGACGATGAGCAGCTAGAGCGGATTACAACGTGCGTACTCGACTTCATTAACTCACAATAGTGCATTCATGAATATTGCTGTTATAGGGACAGGCTATGTCGGATTGGTAACAGGCACCTGCTTTGCCGAAACAGGTAATGATGTGACATGTGTGGATATTGACAGTGCAAAAATCCAATCGCTGAAAGATGGCAAGGTCCCAATTTATGAACCAATGCTGGACATGATCTTTGAGCGCAACATCAAGCAAGGAAGGCTAATGTTCACTACAGAGCTCAAGGAGGCAGTAGATAATGCGTCCATCATTTTTCTCGCGTTGCCCACACCCCCCCAGGAAGATGGCTCAGCAGACCTGTCTTATGTATTGGGAGTTGCTGAAGAGCTCGGCAAGTTGATTAAAGACTACAAAGTTGTGGTTAACAAGAGTACGGTACCGATAGGAACCACAGAAAAGGTTAAGGAAAAAATTGCTTTAGGTACGGATGCTGAATTTGATGTGGTTTCCAATCCGGAATTCTTGAAAGAAGGGTTTGCTGTGGAGGATTTCATGAAGCCTGAAAGGGTCATTATTGGCACCTCATCGGAGAAAGCCAAACAAATCATGCTTGACTTGTACCGACCCTTCGTGATGCAGGGAAATCCCATCTTGTTTATGGATGAGCGCTCCGCTGAGTTGACTAAATACGCAGCCAACTCTTTCCTGGCCACTAAGATCAGTTTTATGAACGAAATCGCCAGCTTGTGCGAGAAAATAGGTGCGAACGTGGATGCTGTTAGAATAGGAATCGGCTCAGACTCAAGGATCGGAAAGCGATTTCTATTTCCAGGAATAGGCTATGGCGGCAGCTGTTTCCCAAAAGATGTTAAGGCCTTGTCGAAGATCAGTGCAGATGCAGACAGTAATCTGAGAATACTGGATGCGGTAATGCAAATCAACGCTACGCAAAAGACGATCATTACCCAAAAGATCAAATCATACTACAAAGGAGGCCTGGAGGGCAAGACCTTTGGCGTTTGGGGATTGGCCTTTAAGCCAAATACTGACGACATGCGCGAAGCACCATCTATTGACATCATTGAGGATCTTCTCCAAGAAGGAGCAAGCGTAAAGGTGTTCGATCCCGCAGCCATGGAAACGACCAAATCGATTTTGGGTGAGAAAGTTGAGTACAGTGACAATCTGTACGCCGCTATTGAGAATGTTGATGCGTTGATAATTGCTACGGAATGGACAGTGTTCAGAACTCCCTCTTTTAGTAAAATGAAGACGCTTATGAAGGAAAATGTGATCTTTGATGGTCGGAATCTATTTGACCTGGACCTGATGAGCAGAAAGGGCTTCTATTACAACAGCATTGGACGAAAGATAATTGATGGTTAACGCAGGATAATATGAAGAAGGTATTGATAACGGGTTCGGCAGGATTTCTCGCATCGCACTTGTGCGACAGGTTTTTAAGTGAGGGTTTTCATGTGGTTGGCATGGACAATCTGGTCACAGGAACCATGCAGAATATGGAGCACATGATGGGACATCCAAAATTTGATTTTTACCATTACGACGTAACCAAGTTTGTTCATGTGCCGGGTAATCTGGATTACATCCTGCATTTTGCTTCACCTGCCAGTCCCATTGATTACTTGAAAATTCCCATCCAAACACTCAAAGTCGGATCTCTTGGGACTCATAATTTACTCGGGCTGGCCCTTAGTAAAAAGGCCCGTATCCTGATCGCTTCAACTTCAGAAGTTTACGGTGACCCACTTGAGCATCCACAAACTGAGGAATATTGGGGCAATGTAAACCCCGTAGGGCCGAGAGGCGTTTATGATGAGGCGAAGAGATTTCAGGAGGCAATGACGATGGCCTATCACAATTATCACGGCCTGGAGACGCGGATTGTACGCATATTCAACACGTATGGATCAAGGATGCGGCTTCAAGATGGACGTGCCCTGCCCACATTCTTCACCCAGTCCTTGCAGGGTGAGGACATCTCAGTCTTTGGAGACGGTTCGCAAACCAGGTCTTTCTGTTACGTTGATGACCTTGTCGATGGTATCTACAAATTACTGATGAGCGACTATCATATGCCAATAAATTTGGGGAATCCAGATGAAATTTCTATAAAGGATTTTGCTCAGGAGATCATTGATTTGTGTGGCTCCTCATCGAAGTTGGTATTTGGTGACCTCCCAGAAAACGACCCTTTGCAAAGACGACCTGATATTTCAAAGGCAAAAGAAATTTTGGGGTGGGAACCCAAAGTGGATAGAGCTGAAGGGTTGAGAAAAACTTTAGATTATTTCAAGAACCATCAAGATATCGGAAGTCCGGTTTAAAGTAATATGCTATGGACTATTTTGCTCATGAGACGGCGGTAATTGATGAAGGGTGCCAAATTGGTGCCGGAACGAAAATCTGGCATTTTAGCCACATTATGCCCAATTGTATTATCGGGGAACGTTGCAATATAGGACAGAATGTTGTCGTGTCGCCCGGTGTTAAATTGGGATCCAATGTCAAAATTCAGAACAATGTTTCTCTATACGAGGGTGTTGTTTGCGAGGATGACGTGTTTCTTGGTCCTTCCATGGTCTTCACAAATATTTCCAATCCACGAAGTGCGATTGTAAGGAAAGACAAATATGAAGAAACCACTATCGGCAGGGGTGCAAGCATAGGGGCCAACGCAACACTGGTTTGCGGGTATGATATTGGCGCATTCGCCTTCATAGGAGCCGGTGCTGTGGTAACCAAAACCGTTGCTCCTTATGCGTTGGTTGTGGGCAATCCAGCCAAACAAATTGGATGGATGAGTGAGTATGGACATCGCCTGGATTTTGATGAGAACGGCGAAGCCACATGTGAGGAAAGCGGGGAAAAATACAAACTCGCCAACGAGCGGGTTACTAAGGTTGGCTAGATTAGCTTCTTAGGCGTACCTGCCACAAATTCTTTTAAGTAATAGGGCTCGAAGTAAGCCACGTCCTCAAATTCTCCTGCAGTGAACTTTGCGTCTGACAGCATTGTCATAGATGATGCTGATAGCTGGTAATCGAGGTTGAACTTTGCAGCTGGATTAGCCCCTAGCACTGCCTGGCACTTTGCAGCACCGTCGCCAAAGAACAGGATGTCTTGCTTATCCAGTATATCCGAAAACGTTCCTTCATCGACAACCAGTGCGGATACCGGAAACTTTTCCTGTAAATCAACATCATACATTGCACAATAAACTTCCATGCGACGGGCGTCTAACATGGGACAAAGTAAGGCTGGTGTTTCTCGGTCGTTAACAGCAGCATTCGCCATAGATTGCAGCGTATCAATGGCTATCAATGGTTTATCCAGTGCATAACACAACCCTTTGGCTGTTGAGGTGCCTATCCTCAATCCAGTATAGGAGCCTGGGCCCTTACTAACTGCAATAGCATCTATGTCCTGTAGCTTGCTGTCGCATTCGGCCAAAAGTTCTTCAATAATAATCGTGAGATGGGTTGCGTGAGATCTGCCGTCAACTATTTCGCGGCACCCCAATAATTGGCCTTCTGTGCCCAAAGCAACTGAACATACAGAAGTGGCTGTTTCGATATTTAAGATAAGTGACACTTGGGGTTGTTTTGCCTGGCAGAAAGACGCTATTCATCATCATCGTATAACTCGTCCTCGCTTACTTCTTCGACTTTTTTGCCATCCTCTAGTAATTTGGACACGGCCGAATAAGGGCCAACTATGATTTGTTCACCTTCTACCAGGCCTTCTTTGATTTGAATATGGTCATTGTCCTGCACACCCACTTGAACCCATCGCAGTTCCACTTTCCCATCTGCCAGTACAAACACGCATTCTTCCTTTTTCCCAATTTTTTTCGATTTGTTTTTCTTCTTCGTTTCACCAGAAGTTGCTTCGACATTTTCTTGCTGTTTAACAACCTCAGCGTCTTCAGCTTTTGACGTATCCTCTCTGATGGTTACGGCCTGTATGGGAACACCAACTGTGTTTTTTACGGTCTCTGTCCTGATCTCAACCGAGGCGGACATCCCAGGACGAAAAGGGGAAATATTGATATTTGTAGTATCCAGCAGGTCATAATATGATTCTTGTAGTATTCGAATCTTTACAGTGAAATTGGTCACCTGATCTGCTCCAATTCCCTCCGTATTTGCTGAGTTGGCAACTTCAGTAACAATCCCCTGAAAGGTCCTGTCAAGATATGCATCTACCTCAATGTCTGAAGTATCCAGTTCCGTTACGCGAACAATGTCATTTTCATTTACCTCAACTGAAACCTCCATTTCATTGAGGTTTGCCAGGCGCATCATTTCAGTTCCTGCCATTTGAGAGGTGCCGACCACGCGCTCGCCCTTTTCAACCTTGAGGCCGTAGACAATGCCGTTAACGGGAGCGAATATCATGGTCTTGGACAGGTTATCCCGAGCTTCTTTCACTGAGGCATGGGCGCTTTTTACATTAAATTCCGCCGCTACCACATTTTGCTCGGTGACTTGCATGTTTGCAGTAATTCCTTCAAACTCCGCGTCGGAGATCACCTTATCCTCCCACAGCTTTTTATTTCTTTTATAAGTCGCTTCTGACTCAATAAATCTAGCTTTTGAAGTAGCCAGACTGGCCTTCGCTGAGTTGAGTCCGGCGTCCATTCTGTCAACATTCGCTATGTAGATATCCGGGTTAATCTTGATCAACAGATCCCCCGCATTGACCTTATCGCCTTCTTTGACTGCCAGCTCAATAATTTCACCAGATACATCAGGAGAGATTTTTACTTCTATTTCCGGTTGAATTTTACCGTTTGCAGATACCGTTTCGACTATAGTATAAAACCCTGACTTCTCTACCAGCACCTTAATCTCTGGTGATTTGCCAAACCACTCCATCTTCTTTCCTACAAGGGCCAAAACAAGCCCTGCACCCATCACTATCAATAGAATCTTTAATGTCTTACTCATAACATCTGCGAATCACAACAAATGCGAATTTACGAATTGATACTCCGATAGAATTGTGAATTCAAGGTAATCTGAAAATCGCACCATTGCATTGGTATCACCAACCTCTTGAAAGATGTTTCCAATTACTGGCGAACCAATCCTACTGCATGCTAACGTTGAATAAATTTCTGTCATTTGCACATGGTGGATTATAATCCATTTGTATTATGTGTATCCATTCGCTATCTGGTTAGAATGCCACAGAATTCCCCTGATAAAATTCCAGGATCTTCATTTTATATATATAATCGTACTTGGCACGAAGCAATTCCGAACTCGCTTTGGCCAATTTGTTCTTACTGTCGTTGAACTCCACTGCGGTTATCAGTCCAACATCGAATTTCTTTTGGGAATAATTAAATGACTCCTGCAAGGAAGCAACTGTTCTTTGTGAGGCCCTAAACATCTTAATTGCTGCTGCTGCATCCAGATAAGATCTTTCTATGATTTCTTTTATTCGCTGTTGTTCGAGCTGTACCTCGTATTCAGCATTCTTGAGCGATATGGTGGCCAGTTGTATAGATGTGCGGCCTTGCCATCCGTTAAATATGGGTATGGAAAGGTTGAATCCTATACTCTGATTAATGTTGTCTTTTATCTGGTCAGAAAACGGTGTGGTCTCATAAACGTATGTATAATGGGGAAATAATACTACCTCGCCGGCTGAAGTCACGCCCAAAGTGTAAAGATCAGCGAAGTCTGTGCTCAAAATCCTGCTTCTTCCACTGGAATATCCTGTGCTGTATGATCCCCCCACGGTCAGTGTTGGGCTGAGGCTCCCTTTAGCCACTGCCAGTCCCTTTTCAGAGCTACCCAATCTGTGGGCAGCTGCTTTCACTTCAGGCATAATATCAATGGCCACATCGTAAATTAACCCTGGGGTGCTCTCCGAATTCGCTCCTTCAGGTATAACAATTTCTGGTACAGCGATATTAAAGTCCTTTGACGGGTCGAGGTCAAGGAGTTGCTGCAAGGTTAAAACTGACAATGCCCACCGGTTCTTTGATTCAATATACTGCAGTTCATCAATGGAATACTGGGCCTCGATTTCCAGCAAGTCGCCCCGGGGTATGCTCCCGGCTTTTACCAGTTTCTCCATTCTTTCAAGTTGGCTCTTACTCAGTGTTACCTGGTTGCGAGCCACCTCTTCCAGTTCCCTATTAAAGAGAATCTCAAGATAGCTGCCTGCTACTGCAAGCATAATGTCATTTGAAGCTTTGTCTGAATCATATTTTGCCGCCTGCCAATCTTCCTCTTTCTGCTTAACGGTATTGTAATTTGTCATTCCACCGAACAATGTGAGATTGCCACTTAACGAAAAACTGTTAGATTGTATCTTCTGGGTGACGAAGTCATTGGTAAATGGATCTACCGAACGGCCGAAATTGTAACCATGGGTCGCGTTAGCATTGACCTTCGGCAATAGATTGGCCTTGGATTGCACCAAATTGGCTGCAGCCATTTGTACACCAAGCCGAGTCTGTTTTATCTGAATATTGTTTTCAATGGCGTAATCAATGCACTGCTTCAGGGTCCAGGTACTGCTTTCCTGTGCATACCCAATGGATGGCCAAAATAACAACAAGCCAATCGCCACTCCCAATATTCTGTTAATTTTTATGCGCCCACTCTTCATTTTGTACAGCCCTATTTTGCTCTAGCCTCTGATAAGAATTTAATCTCTTTCTTATTTCTGCTTCCAGGAGCATTCACATGTCCTTTCACCAGGACCATAATAAGAAGAAAAAGCAGTCTTTGATTCATTGCAAATTATAAGTCAAAGCTAGAAAATTAAAACTTTTTGTAAGACGTGCTATGTGGGCTCGTAATTGAGGTTCGGCGAAAGCCATTTCTCAATCTCTTCAATTGACAAACCTTTTCTGATTGCGTAGTCTTCAACCTGATCTCTTTCGATCTTGCCGAGCCCAAAGTACTTAGAGTCAGGATGAGCATAATAGACACCACTTACCGATGCTGCCGGATACATCGCATAACTCTCTGTCAGGCTGACTCCTATTTTCTTCTCTGTATCCAATAGGTCAAACAAATTGCGCTTTTCTGTATGGTCAGGGCATGCAGGATAACCAGGAGCCGGCCGAATGCCCTGATACCCCTCTTTGATCAAATCTTCGTTACCCAGTTCTTCTGAACTTGCATACGCCCAGTATTCCTTGCGCATCTTTTTGTGCATCAGCTCGGCAAATGCCTCTGCTAATCGATCTGCGAGCGCCTTAAGTAAGATGCTGTTGTAGTCATCGTGCTCTTCTTCAAAATTCTTTACCCATTTTTCGATGCCCAATCCCGCTGTGACTGTAAATCCTCCAATGTAATCTGCCAGCTTGGTCTCTTTGGGGGCAGTGAAGTCAGCTAGCGCTATATTAGGGAGGTCTTTCGCTTTTTTGAACTGTTGACGCAACGTGTGAAATGTTGCTTCGACCTCCTGTCGGGTTTCATCAGTGTATATCTCTATGTCATCACCCACAGAGTTAGCCGGCCAAATCCCAACAACAGCCTTCGCTGTAAGCCATTTCTCGTCTACTATTTGATTTAAGAGGACCTGGGCATCCTCAAATAACTTTGTTGCCGCCTCACCTACTACTTGGTCTTTGAGAATCGCCGGATATCTACCAGCCAGCTCCCAAGTGGTGAAAAAAGGCGTCCAGTCTATATAATCCCGTATCTCTTCAAGCGGATAGTCATTCAAAACCTTTATGCCGATAAAGGCTGGCTTATAAATGTCGTTTTGATCCCAGGTAATCCTGGTCCTGTTTTCCCTGGCCTCTCCAATTGTGACAAACTCCTTCTTTGCGCGCTTCCCAGCATGCTGCTCTCTCATAAGTTTATACTCGCTACGCTTTTGTGCCACGAAGTCATCAACCTTGCTTTTGTTAAGCAGGCTGCTTGCAACAGTAACAGCCTTTGAGGCGTCCAAAACATGAATCGTACTGCCACTATAGCCTTGTTCAATTTTAACCGCAGTGTGAATTTGAGAAGTAGTAGCTCCTCCTATCAGCAGGGGTATCTTAAGACCGTGGCGTTCCATTTCCTTGGCCATGTGCACCATTTCATCCAGCGACGGAGTGATTAGACCGCTAAGTCCAATAATGTCCACCTTTCCCGTGATCGCAGCTTCAATAATCTTCTCGCTTGGCACCATTACCCCCAAATCAATAATTTCATAATTATTACATCCCAGCACAACACCTACGATGTTCTTTCCTATATCGTGCACATCACCTTTGACCGTAGCCATTAATATTTTTCCCTTAGCGATGACAGCACCCTTTTCGCCCTCTAAAAATGGCAGCAGGTAAGCAACGGCTTTTTTCATTACCCGCGCACTCTTTACCACCTGAGGTAAAAACATTTTCCCAGATCCAAATAAGTCGCCCACGATATTCATTCCATCCATCAGAGGGCCTTCGATTACCTCGATTGTTTTTTCGAATTGTTGCCTGGCTTCTTCAGTGTCTTCCTCAATGTGGTCAACAATTCCTTTGACCAAAGCGTGAGCAAGTCGCTTCTCCACAGATCCCTTTCTCCAGGCATCATCAACTTCTCTTTCCTTTGCAGTTCCCTTCACCTGCTCGGCAAATTCCAACAATCGTTCAGTGGCATCGTCGCGGCGATTCAAAAGCACATCCTCAACCCGCTCCAACAAATCTTTTGGAATGTTATCGTACACCTCCAGCATTCCGGGATTGACAATGCCCATATCCATTCCAGCCTTAATGGCGCGGTAAAGAAATGCCGAATGCATTGCCTCTCTAACTAAGCTGTTCCCTCTAAATGAAAAAGATACATTGCTTACCCCACCACTCACTCTGGCATGAGGCAAATTCTCTTTGATCCACGTCGTAGCCTTAAAGAAATCAACAGCGTAATTGTTGTGTTCTTCAATGCCGGTGGCTACCGGGAAAATATTGGGGTCAAAGATGATATCCTCTGGGGGAAACCCCACTTCTTCTGTCAATATCTTGTAGGCCTGCTCACAAATCGCAATTCTTCGTTCGTACGTGTCCGCCTGCCCGTCTTCATCGAATGCCATGACAATTACCGCCGCCCCGTACTTCCTGGCTGTTTTAGCGTGCTCCTTAAAGCTCTCTACACCTTCCTTCATAGAGATAGAGTTCACGATTACCTTGCCCTGAACGCATTTCAATCCAGCCTCAATCACCGACCATTTGGAGGAGTCAATCATAATTGGAAGCTTCGCGATATCAGGTTCAGAAGCGATCAGATTAAGGAAAGTGACCATCATCTTCTCAGAGTCTATCATCCCCTCGTCCATATTGACATCGATAATCTGAGCACCACCTTCAACCTGATCTCGAGCCACAGTAAGGGCCTCCTCCAGGCTTTCCTCTTTAATGAGCCGGGCAAATTTGAGGGAACCTGTTACATTGGTCCGTTCACCGACATTTACAAAATTGCTGCCTTCATATATCGTCAATGGCTCCAGTCCGCTATATCTGGGCATTCTGCGGATTTCAGGCTGCTTTCGCGGTTTGTATTCTTTCGCCATCTCCGCTATGCTTCTAATGTGTTCGTCAGTGGTCCCACAACATCCACCCACAATATTCAGGAACCCATTATCCAAATAACCTTTGAGTTGTTCGCGCATCTGCTCCGGTGTTTCGTCATATTCCCCAAACTCATTAGGCAGTCCGGCATTGGGATGAACTGAGACCAAGAACCTTGTTTTTTCACTGAGCGTTTGAATATATGGCCTAAGCTGCTCAGCACCCAGTGCACAGTTAAACCCAATGCTAAGTAACGGAAGGTGCGCTACAGAATGCAAGAATGCTTCGACAGTTTGGCCAGAGAGTGTTCTCCCGCTTGCATCTGTTATAGTACCTGAAACCATGACAGGAATAGTCCGGCCTATAGATTCGCAATAAGTTGCCACGGCGAACAATGCTGCTTTCGCGTTTAGCGTATCAAAAATAGTTTCGACCAATAGAATGTCAGCTCCGCCGTCAACAAGTCCACGAATTTGTTCCGTGTATGCCTCGACCAGCTCGTCAAAGGACACTGCCCTATAGGCTGGGTCGTTAACATCTGGTGACATGGACGCCGTCTTATTTGTAGGCCCAATTGAACCTGCTACAAAGCGCGGTTTATCAGGAGTTCTCAGTGTAAACGCATCGGCCACCTCCCTGGCAATCTTTGCAGATTCGAAATTGAGCTCGTACACCACATCTTCCAAATGGTAATCAGCTTGTGCTATTGTAGTACCGCTGAAGGTGTTGGTTTCTGCAATGTCTGCACCAGCCTCGAAATACTTCGAGTGAATTTCTTTAATTATTTGCGGTTGGGTCAGAGAGAGCAAATCATTATTCCCTTTTAGTGGGTGTTCAAAATTGACGAAGCGATCCCCACGATAATCTTCTTCCTTGAGCTTATAGCTCTGGATCATCGTACCCATAGCGCCGTCGAGCACCATGATTCTGTCTTTCAATATTTCGAATAGCTCACTCACCTTTTTCACAAAAAAACCTCTCCTGACCTATTGTCAGAAGAGGTTAATATCGCGGATAACCGCTTACCTTTTCCGACTCATCTTTCTCTCACATAACACATTTATGTGCGGGATTAGATGTGGCACCATTTCCCGCAAATATCGCGTTCGAGATATGTGCTGGATGGTTGCCAAGGTTTCAAAGGGCTAAATCCCTCCACCTTTCTTGATAAGTCATGCCAAGTACCAGCCTGCCACCAGGCAGGCACCAAGCCCTCGCTTGTTATACGCAGCTGTGCAATAATATTTTAAAGAACGACCCTCCCTTACGAAAACGCGAAGGTAATGGTTACAATCAGATAACCAAATGTACCTGTGATTAAAGATTGTAGGATTCCTGCATCATAACGTAAATCACAACACCGGTAATGGCTACATACAGCCATATAGGTAATGTCCACTTCGCAATTCGCCTATGCTTATCAAGCTGATCTGTTAGTCCCCGATACACCGTAAAGAGTGCCAAAGGCAGGATTGCAGTCGCCAGAATAATGTGAGACACAAGAATCGTGAGGTACACAGTTCTGATGGTACCCACTCCATTATAGGCAACGTGACCTGCATCAAAGTGGTAAATAACATACGACACGAGGAAGACACTGGAAAGAGACAATGCAGCTAGCATACAGAATTTATGTGCGGCTCTTTTCTTGTTCAAAATCAGAATGAAACCTGAAACCAGACAAACGGCAGTAATTCCATTGAGTGTTGCATGAAACAAGGGCAAAATGCTGAGATCCCCAAAAACCTGCTGGCCAGGCAGGCGCATTAGAATAGCTACAACAATAGGTATCAAGATTGATACTGTAGTAATCAGCGGGATAAACTTACTGTCGTTAGATTTCATGTGAACAACAATTAGAAATCGTGGTATTTGTTTTTTAAGGCGGTGGTTAATCCTATGGTGAAGAGCGTGGAATTGGCATTGTCAATGAGCGATGATTGGGATCTAACACTAAGGCCCATTTCCAGCTTCAAATTGGTAGCAGGATAAATGAGATACGCCGCTCTAATTCCCCCTATTATTACTGTTGTGGCGATCCCCTGCCCTATGTAATTATCATATTCCTTGGTGCGTGGTGTGTTGAAATCCAAAAAGATGTTACCTCCATAATTCGAGCCTGAAGAATCAACTCCCTTCACTGCGTAAACTAAGGAACCCTCAACGGTAAATGGTCCTTTGGCATACCTCAAAAAAGAGGTTGTCTCATGGAAGCTTGCACCCAGGGGATGGGCCAGTGGTTGATCAAAATGCGAGTAGTTTTGAATTTTCAGCCCATGAGAGTAGGTAAATGGGCGGACGCGATTATATTCCAACATAAAAGAGAGCCCCTTCACTTTTAATAGGTCCCAAGCCTTAATCCCCAATTGAAAACCCTGCTTATTGGCCCACCAGCCGTCTCGCGCTCTAATATGAACGAGAAAGAACTCATCCAGAACAACCTGCCCGTATAAGAGGACTGACTTACTGAGCTTCACAGCTATGTTGGTTCCAATGATTGCATTGTCAGATGACCCTAACGAGAACTCAACAGGGCGATAGAAGATGATGGGGTTAAGGTAATTGACGTCATAGCCTCTAACTCCTGAACTGTCCTCACCTGTCCAAATAATGGATTCAAAAAGAGAGATGTTCAACCATTTGGCAACGTTCCAGCTCAGATAGTGGAAAGATGCATATTTTCTCTGGTAATTGTTCGGATTTCCACCCGAACCTTGTACGCTGTTCATCATGGTGAATAGATTCACGTATTTAATCTTCCATACCGAGGTGCTGATTTTGAAAAACGGGTAATTATTGGCTACATCTGACAATAAAAGTGATCGGTAGCCATTGCCAAAGAAATTCTTACCCTGCCCAAGTTGAAGGTTAAAATAACTCGAGGGGGAGAAGGACACATAACCCTCAAAATTCGAATACGCATATCCCTGCTGGGTTGGGTGTGCATACCCAAGTCCAGGTACTACTTCGGTGGTATGCACAAAGGAATCAACGTAGTTTACAAATCCTCTGTTTGCCGTGTTATAGGCGGCAGCAACCGCTACCTTTTCTCCCAGTGTCAGCACACCGGAAAGCCCTAAACCAGTTACAGAATAATTGTTTCCCAATACGAACTCCTGGCCATATCCGAGATCAAGCAAAGGATAAATTTCTAAAGAATTCTCTCCTTCTGCTCTGTCCTCCCCCAGGGCAAACTCCATGAATTGCGGAGTGGCGTCCTCTAGAATTGAGTCAAGATCGATCAGTTCATTTACTTGCGACCTCATGAAGGGGCGGATCGAGCTGTGAAATCCCGAGCTAGTCAAGCCCGCCTGAGTATCGAACAGTGCATTATAGTCCCGAATCAGGGGCAAATATGCAGGCTGGGCAAAACAAGAATTAGCGCTTACTAAAAATATCGTGACGAGAGGAAGGGTTGATACAATCTGTTTCCATTTGTGAATGGCAGGCATATCAGGGTCAATCGAATTTCTTTTTAATAAAAAACGGGATTTGCGCCAAGACGATTGCCGTACCGCCAACAATATAAAGTGAGTAACTCGCCTCTAATCCCATTGTAACAACAGCCAGTGAAATGATCAGTATGTTCACAAAGTAGAGAGTTAGCACTGCTTGCCGCTGGGAAAGTCCAATTTTGAGCAAGCGATGATGCATGTGCTTATTGTCTGGAGTAAAAGGAGACTGGCCCTTCACTGTTCTGTTGATAAAAATTCTTAAAGTATCAAACAAGGGATAGATTAGAACAGCTATTGCAAAAACAGGTTTAGAAAGTCCCATCAAATCTGGGGGGAGATGGTTTCGAGGGAATTCTATCATCTTGATCGCCAATATAGATACAATGAGTCCGATAATCAAGGCACCTGAGTCACCCATGAATATTTTTGCCGGATAGAAATTAAATATTAAAAATGCGAGAAGGGATCCTGCCAAGGCAAAGGCCAGGCTAGCATAAGTAAGCTCTCCCGCAATAAAAAACCATATTCCGAATGCAACACAGGTAATTAACCCAATACCCGCTGCCAGGCCATCAATCCCGTCAATCAGGTTAAATGCATTGGAAATAACAATGAATGTAAAAAGGGACAAAAAGACGCTGGCCCACTCCGGAAGGGCCTGAACGCCAAACAAACCATGCATGCTGGTCAATCTAATATCAGCCATGGTGACCAATATGAGACCCACAATGAAATGTGCCACCAATTTCTTGACAGGAGATGTTCCAATAATATCGTCCTTAATACCCACAAAAAACAAGATGAGCAGTGTGGCGACTATATATTTTAAATCTGAGTTAATGACGGTCTGGCCCCCTTGCCTTGCTGCTGGAAACCAAAGAGCATATGAAAACAAGGTAGCCGCAAATATGATGATTCCACCTACCGAGGGGATGCTGGCTTTGTGGAGTTTTCTCTTCTCATCAGGTTCATCCACCAGCATCTTTTTCACCGCCACATTAATTAGTGCCGGCGTACTGAGCAGCACAACCAGGAAGGAAGTTACAAACCCAACCAATAATATTTTCTCTTCTCCGATCATTGTTTCACCTCAAAATCCAAATTCCCGCAAACATACGTAAATCAGGGCTATAGGTTCTAGAAATCATATATTCTATTTGGAATATTCGTACTAAAGGACAGAAATACATATTGCGCTTCCCCTACACTTCCCATCGTCTTCTCAATTCGATTATTGAATCCGAGTGAGATCCGCATGCCAGTAACTGGATTTAATTCATAACCCACCCTGACGCTCTGATACCAGAGTGTTGCCATTTTAGCTAAACTACGCGACCCCGATTTATCGTTATCAGATTTGAAGATGTTCGTACCCCAATGGTACTGACCCTCATCGTCATAGTAGCTCGCATAATTTGCTCGCAAGACTATAAAGAAATCCCTGAAAGAATAAGACGCTGACGAAGAAAGCTCTGAGAATCCAGCGCCCAAGGGATGCGCAAGTGCCTGATTGTAGTGTGCAAAATTACGTGTTGAATCGGTATGCGCGTAGGTGCAAGGCATTACCTGATTAAACTCTAACCTCCAGGTAAGTCTATTAATTGCCCATGATTTAATGCCCAGTTGTAACCCATTTTTATTTGTCTTTAAATCGTCTATAATTAGCTGACCATAAAACATCGTCTTTGAGGGCCACATCACCTTACAGTTCATTCCCAGTAAAACGTTGTTCTCATCAGAGAGCCCATATTGCATTGGCCGTATAAATGGAATGGGGTTAATAAAACTCAAGGCATCCTCATTCGTCTCGAATTTCCCCCCGGAATCCGACGCTCCCCATATCATCTGCTCAAAAACACCTATGGTAAAGTGATCATTGATCGCCCAGTCGAGATGGTGAATCGTACCTATCTTCTTTTGGAATCTGCGCTCTGTCACAGCAGAAGTAGGCAATACCACATTCAGGTTTTGTAAGCTCATGAACAAATTCGTGTATTGCAAGGGGCCAAACCAGGATGTGAATTTGATAAATGGGTAATTGAAAGCATTTCTCGATAAGGCAAGCGATCTATAGCCATCTCCCAGAAACTGCTTTCCATTCCCAAACTGAATGTTGAGTCGCTTGTTGGGCGAAAAAGAAACCACGCCAGATGCCATCGCATAGTCGTACCCAGTCTCCTTGAAAGGTTTAATACGGCCCTGCCCCGGAACTACATCGTATTCTGATACGAAATCATCGAGGTATGTGGGCAAGAAAGCTTGATTTTCATACAGCCTTGAATAGAAACTGACATTGCGGCCAATTTTTCCGTGCAGCGATAGGCCTCGCGTATTCACATAGAGCTGTTTCCCTGATTCGTCAAGCAAGTCCTTGCCTGCTTCAAAATTGAAAGCTGGATTCACAAGTAAATAAAAATCCCCCGTGTCGATCTTGATGAAGTGCTCAAGTTTGAGTTTACGGTAGAGGTACCCTCTTGACTTGGTTGGTTTTTCAGACCCAATAGCCGGGGTCCCTTTTGTGGCATGCAGCGCAAAACGACTTATCTCTGGTTCAAATGAAGAGTGTAGATTAAACCTTGTAATTTCCTTTCGGCGCAGCTTTGTAAGGCCATCAAGTTCTTTGAGAAACAGCGCATCAGAGGAAGCGTTGCCTAAGGTTAAAATCGAATCTTGCCCATGCGCCAATGAAAGTGAACAAACGGCGAAGGCAATGAAAATGATGGTTAGCTTGCTCATACGATCAGCTTTACCTTTTGTGAACTAGGCGAAGGGCTCCACTCCAACGACTTCCTCGTATACTTTCGTGATCCCCTCGTGCAACCCAATTTCATGCTTCCACCCAAGGTCGTGCAACTTGGATACATCCAACAATTTGCGTGGTGTTCCATCGGGCTTAGAGGTGTCAAAAGTGATTCCTCCTTCGTAGCCAACGATGTCACGAATGGTCAGGGCTAAATCTTCAATTGTAATATCCTCACCCGTTCCTGCATTTAGCAAACCGGATTCGTCATACTCTTCCATAAGAAACAGGCAAGCCTTTGCCAGGTCAGTAACATGCATGAATTCCCTCCTGGCCTTGCCCGTTCCCCAAACTTGCACTGAAGGGTCATTATTTAGCTTGGCATCATGAAATTTTCTTAATAGGGCTGGCAGCACGTGGGAATTTTGAAGGTCGAAGTTGTCGTTTGTTCCATAGAGATTAGTAGGCATAATGCTTATAAAATTACAGCCATACTGACTTCGATAAGCATCACACATTTTGATGCCCGCTATCTTGGCAATCGCGTACATCTCATTCGTAGGCTCCAGGTCTCCTGTCAACAAATATTCCTCCTTCAAAGGTTGGTCTGCAAATTTTGGGTAAATGCAGGAAGAGCCCAGGAAGAGCAACTTCCCAACGCCCGTTTTGTATGAGGCGTGGATAACATTGCACTGAATCACCAAATTGCTATATATGAATTCGCCCCGAAATTCGTTATTAGCGCGTATACCCCCCACTCTTGCAGCTGCTAAAAAAACGTACTCTGGTTTTTCCTCTGCGAAGAACTGGTTCACCAACGCCTGGTCAGCAAGGTCGAGTTCAGAAGACGTTCTAACTACTATATTGCCATACCCTTGCGATTCCAGTTCTTTGCAGATAGCACTCCCCACCATTCCTGTATGGCCTGCAACATAGATTTTAGAGTGGCTTTCCATTTATTCGTGGTAGTTGAGAACTTTGTGGCCTCCCTCTTTTAAGTATTCGTCCTTTTTGAACAAATCAAGGTCTGCATTCATCATCTCACTTACCATCTCCTGTAATGAACATTGCGCTTTCCAACCAAGCTCTTTCTCCGCTTTCGAAGCGTCTCCAATTAACATTTCAACCTCAGTTGGCCTAAAGTAGCGCTTGTCGATCTCAACCAGAACTTCACCTGATTCATCGTTGTACCCTTTCTCTTCCACACCTTCACCTTCCCATCGCACCTTAATGTCTACTTCACCGAATGCCATGTTAACAAAGTCTCGAACAGAGTGAGTTACTCCTGTCGCCAAAACAAAGTCGTCGGGCACATCGTGCTGCAATATTCTCCACATGCCTTCCACATAATCGCGAGCGTGCCCCCAATCCCTTCTGGCATCCAGATTGCCGAGATACATTTGCTTTTGTAACCCTAGCTTGATACGTGCAGCAGCACGCGTAATTTTTCGCGTTACAAAAGTTTCTCCACGGACTGGGCTTTCGTGGTTAAACAGTATTCCATTGCTGGCAAACATGCCATATGCTTCCCTGTAGTTCTTGGTAATCCAAAACGCATAAAGTTTTGCCACTGCATACGGGCTTCTGGGATAAAATGGAGTAGTCTCTGTTTGCGGTGTCTCTTGCACCTTTCCGTAAAGTTCTGAAGTTGAAGCCTGATAAAACTTTGTAGTCTCTTGCAAGCCCAAAATTCTTACCGCCTCTAGAATTCTAAGCGTACCGACGGCATCAGCGTTGGCAGTATATTCTGGAGTTTCAAAGGAAACCTGCACATGGGATTGTGCCGCAAGGTTGTAAATTTCATCTGGTTGTGTTTCCTGGACTATTCGGATAAGGTTGGTAGAATCCGTAAGGTCACCATAATGCAGTTGGAAGTTGACAATATCCTCATGCGGATCTTCATACAAATGATCAATTCTTTCGGTATTAAACATAGAGCTCCTTCGCTTTACGCCATGCACCATATAGCCTTTATCCAGGAGGAGTGTTGCTAAGTAGACACCATCTTGTCCTGTTACGCCTGTTATCAACGCTGTTTTACCCATCTAATTTAATTTTGATTCAAACTTACTAAGATTCTACCTTTCAGAAATAAAAATCAGGTCACTTCACCAGAAACCAGGGGTTTACCAAATCGGCCCGATTGTATTCAAGCTCTTCACCCGTTTCAAATACCGTTACCTGCTTACCAGCGTAATGCGCAATGGCATGTCCTGCCGCCGTATCCCATTCCATGGTTGGCGCAAACCGCGGATATTCATCTGCAACTCCCTCTGCTACAAGGCAGAGTTTAATGGCGCTCCCTGCCGACACCATCTCCACAGTATCATGTTCTTTTGCAAGTGCAGTGATATATTCATCCGTTGCATCAGACATATGAGACCTACTGCCCACCACCACATAGGTATGTTTGTCGATTGGAATCGGCAGAAGCATTGACTCGCTCATGATCTCTTCTATATCCATCGCATTGCCTGATTCCCTGGTGATATTTTCAATTTTATAGGAACCAAGCCCTTCCGCCGCGTAGTACAATACTCTTTTCACCGGAACATAAATTACTCCAAGTATCGGTTTGTTGTTTTCCACAAGGGCGATATTCACTGTAAACTCCCCGTTGCGTTTAACAAATTCCTTGGTGCCATCAAGCGGATCCACAATCCATAGTAGCCCCCAAGCCTTGCGATCCTCATAACCAACTGATCTTCCCTCTTCACTAAGTATATGGATATCCGTTTGTTTCAGAACAGACTCAATTGCTGTATTCGCTCTTTTATCCGCCAAAGTGAGTGGGGAGTTGTCCTCTTTATACTCCACTTCGAAATCATCCATACCATATACGTCAAGAATCTCCGCACCCGCATCCAGCGCTGCTATTATTCCTAGTTTAAGAAGGTATTCCAGGTCTGGTTTACTCATAATACTCTCATTTGTACATGTAAGTCAGTATAACAACGCATACGATCATATATAGTATAGTCAGTGGCAATCCAACTCTGAAAAAGTCTTTAAACGTATAGCCACCCGGGCCATATACCATCAGATTGGTTTGATAACCAATAGGTGTAATGAAACTTGCAGCGGCACCATAACAGACAACCAAAATGAACGGTTGTATATCAAATCCCATGGTTGCCGCGATTTTAATCGAAATTGGAAACAGAATGGCCACAGCCGCCTTGTTGGTAATATATGAAGACAGCAAATTGGTGATTAAAAATATACCTGCGATCAAGCCTGCAAAACCCAAGGGTTCGCCCAGCACCAATATCCCTTCAGCGAGAAATGTAGCTGCACCGGAGTTACTCATTGCCTTTCCAAATGCCAATCCAAAAGCAAGCAAAATAACCAGGTTAAAGTCAAACCCTTTGCGAATGATCGTGAAGGGGATCATGTCCATGACCAAGACAATACCCAACAATGAGAACAAGGAATAAAACAGTGGAAACACTCCAATCGCCTGAAGCACCACAGCTCCTACTATGCCTCCAATCATTATAGCCAGTTTCCACGGCTTGATATCTGTTGTCTCCTGCTCTTTAGAAATCACATAGAACGCCTGAACTTCAGCTACCCGCTTATAAAAGTCTGGCCCAATCAATGCCAGGAGAACGTCCCCGGCACGAATTTCAATTTCACCTATTTTGCCGGACAAATTCTCACGGTTTCTATGAACTGCTAAAATAGAACCGTCGTACTTCCCCCTAAAGTCTGAATCCTGAATCTTACTGCCTATCAAGCGCGAGTTATGTGAAATGACCAATTCAATAATATTCATTCCAGTATCTTTAGCTTCAGTGGGCTTAGGCAGTGACAGTCCCATAGCGGGCTTTTCCAGATCACTGATGGCACTGGTAACACCAGTAAATATCAAGCCGTCACCTGCCTGTAACACTTCATGCGGAGAAACGGGCGTAATGAGTTTATCTCCCCGTACAATCTCAACGAGAAAAAGCCCTTTCAGGTGTCGCAACTTTGCCTCCATGATACTCTTATTGATGAGAGGAGAATCTGAGTTAACTTTTGCTTCGATCAGATATTCCCGAGAGCTCTGCACAAAATCCTCCACCATGTCTTTGGTGTCGGGTAGCAATTTCTTACCAAAAAAGAGTAGATACAAAAAGCCCACAAATAGCATAGGAGCGCCAACATATATAAAATCAAAAATGTTCAACCCTTCCAGCCCGGCTTCAATCGCCATTCCATTTACAATAAGGTTGGTTGATGTCCCAACCAGGGTCATACACCCACCGAGTATTGCAGCATACGATAAGGGAATCAATAAGCGTGAAGGAGAGATACCATTCTTGTTTGACCAGCTATGCACATAAGGCATCATCATGGCTACAAGTGGTGTGTTGTTAAAAAACGCGGAGCTAATAGAAACGTAACCCATCATCCGCCATAAAAAGCTGTTAACTGAGTTGGCTCCGCTAAATATAGCATCGAACATTTTATCCACCAGGGATGAGTGCCTGATTATCTCACTCAAAATGAGCAGTATCACTATCACTGCTACCTGGTCATTAGCAAATCCACCCAAGGCTTCCTGGGGGGTGATGATCCCAGATAATGTGAGGACGACAACGGAGATAAAAAAGATCACTGGCGGCCACAGCCATTCCCGGTAAAGTGATACCAAGAGGAACAGGATTACTAATAAGACGATAATTATTTCAGCAGACATGGGTAGAATAGCCTAATTTCTAAACGACGCATCATAAAAGAATCTTGTCATTTACCAATTGGATGCCAGGTTGTTTTAGTTTCCTGAACATCAGATATGAAATATGGTGATTCTGCCGCTGCACTCGACCAATCCATCCCCTTGTAAATAATTGCCCGCTTTACGTTTGAGGTGGAATCTCTTTTAATTTTACTAATCGTTTCGGTATCGTTGTCGGAATATACAATGGCATTGACATCCATGTGCATGGTAAACTGGCTTAATAGCTCCTTTCTTCGACCGGTAAGTATGTTCACCACACCCCCAGGCACATCAGAAGAATGTATCACCTCTGAAAATGTTACCGCAGATAACGGAGCAGACTCAGCTGCCAGCACAACACAGGTATTCCCTCCTGCAATCGTCACTGCGATGACTGATACCAGTCCAAGCAATGAGCTTTTCTCGGGAGCAAGGATGGCCACGACACCCGTCGGTTCAAGGATTGTAAAATTAAAATGTGAAGAAGCCACCGGATTAACAGAGGAAAAGACTTGCTGGTATTTATCTGCCCAGCCAGCATAGTAGATCAATCGATCTATTGAGGAAGCAACCTCTGCCTGAGCCTGTTTTGGTGTTGCACCCTGAATGACCAGCTCTTCTTTAAACTGAGCGCTTCGGCCTTCCAGCATCTCTCCCAATCTGTATAGAATTTGAGATCTGTTAAATGCAGATTTTCCAGACCAACCCTTAAAAGCACCGCGTGCTGCACCCACAGCATTGCGGAAATCCTTCCTCGAAGAAAGGCATATGTTGCCCAAAAGATCGCCGTCGGCTGACTTTAGTTTATAGTATCGCCCTGATTCAGTTCTTGGGAATTTCCCCCCAATATAAATCTTGTAGGTTTTTTGGATATTGAGCCTGGACTTTGTCGTATTTGATTTGGCTTTAGGCATTCTTGATATAAACTTTAAATTTTTAAGTACGCTGACAATCCGTGTAATCCGCCTTCTCTTCCAAATCCACTCTCCTTGTAACCACCAAATGGCGATGACGGATCAAATTTATTATACGTATTGGCCCAGATGACTCCTGCCCTGAGCTTATTGGTCATATTGAAAATCTTGGCACCTTTGTCGCTCCATACACCAGCTGACAATCCATACGGTGTGTTGTTCGCTTTTTCCAGTACCTCCTCTACCGTTCTAAACGTTTGTACCGCCAGTACGGGCCCGAAAATTTCTTCCTGAGCAATGCGGTGAGATTGAGAAACATTTAAGAATAGTGTTGGCCTGCACCAGAAACCTTTTCCAGATGGAAGCTCACATGAGCTTTGATAAAACGAAGCCCCTTCTGATTTGCCAATTTTGATGTACTTGTTGATTGTGTTGAGCTGCTCCTTTGAGTTAATGGCTCCAATATCTGTGTTCTTGTCCATTGGATCACCAACAATCAACGACTCCATCCTATCCTTAAGCTTTCGTACTACTATATCCGCAACATCCTCCTGAACAAACAGCCGCGATCCAGCACAGCAAACATGGCCCTGGTTGAAATAAATTCCATTGATGATCCCCTCAACCGCCTGATCAATTGGCGCGTCATCCAATATAATATTCGCCGCCTTTCCGCCTAATTCCAGAGTTACCTTTTTGTCTGTTCCTGCAATCGCAGACTGAATGATTTTTCCAACAGCAGTGCTGCCAGTAAAAGCGATTTTATTTATGTCGGGATGATTCACGATTGCTGCACCCGTGGCTCCAGCGCCCGTGATAATGTTCACAACCCCATCAGGCAAACCCGCTTCTTGAATTACTTCTGCCAATTTCAATGAAGTAAGCGGAGTAGTCTCCGCCGACTTGATAACAACGGTATTGCCACAAGCCAGCGCCGGAGCAATTTTCCATGCCATCATCAACAGCGGAAAGTTCCATGGTATAATTTGGCCAGCTACACCCAAAGCCTGAGGCGACTTGCCAGGAAAAGCATATTCAAGCTTGTCCGCCCAGCCCGCATAATAGAAGAAATGAGCTGCTGCCAGAGGCACGTCCACATCTCTTGCTTCCCTTATCGTCTTTCCCCCGTCTAGCGTTTCGATAACGGCAAACTCCCTTGCCCGTTCTTGCATGATTCGAGCGATGCGGTAAATATATTTCCCCCGCTCCTTCGCCGGCATCCTGGACCAAACGTTATTGTAAGCTTTACGAGCTGCCTTTACCGCCTTGTCCACATCCTCTTCAGAAGCCTCAGCAACCATTGCCAGCTTTTTTTCATTGGCTGGATTGATGGTGGCGAAATACTTTCCCTTAGAAGGCCTTACAAATTTGCCATTGATGAAAAGACCATACTTGTCCTTGATCTCAATATGATCAGTACTCTCCGGCGCAGGGGAATAACTCCATCCCGAGTTGAAGTCCAGTGCCGAATCAATGGCAGCGCCATTACCCGCTGATTTCTTTTTCTTCTTTACCAGTTGTTTTGCCATGTTCGTTTAATCCAGGGAAAAATAATCCATCGATTGATAATTGCCGTATTCCTGTTTTGCCAGTTGCATCAACACATCATTTGCAAGACTACTTGCTCCAAACCTAAACCATTTTGACGTCATCCAAGCATTGCCCAACGTTTCTTTCAGCATAACCAGGTAGTGCAGCGCCAACTTAGACTTGGCAATACCCCCTGCAGGCTTCATCCCAACCATTTTGCCGGTCGCGTAGTAATAGTCGCGAATAGCCTCAAGCATTACCAGTGTTACTTGCATTGTGGCTGCTGGAGATATTTTTCCAGTTGATGTCTTGATAAAATCTGCTCCGGCGTATAGTGCAATATCACTTGCTCTTCTGATATTGTCAAGAGTGGACAACTCCCCCGTTTCCAGGATAACTTTCAGGTGAGCCTCTCCACATGCCTCTTTAACCGCTCCGATTTCGTTGAAAACGAACTTATAGTCTCCCTCGAGAAATTTCCCTCTTGAGATGACCATATCCACCTCATCAGCACCTTCTTTAACTGCGAATTTGGTGTCAGCAAGTTTTACTGACTTTGGTGCCTGACCGCTTGGAAAAGCTGTTGCTACCGCGGCAACATTGATTCCTGAGCCCTCAAGCTCTTTCTTTGCAATACGTACAAGAGAAGGATAAACACAAACCGCCGCTACTTTAGGTATCCCCTCCATGCTGTCGTGAAGATGCCTAGCCTTATAGCAAAGTTGTCTGACTTTTCCCTCAGTGTCCTTCCCTTCCAGGGTGGTTAGGTCAATCATACTGAGAATTAGACGGAGCCCAGTGTTTTTCGCCTCTGTTTTTATGCTTCGTTTGGTGAACCGGGAGACACGTTCTTCTATACCCACCTCGTCAACTCGAGGGGAATTGCGAAAATCTGGAATATCCAGTGTAAGAGTGGCGCTCATATCTGTAAAAAAGAAATCAAAGATACGAAAAATGCCCCTTTTGGTTACATCGGGGCAATATACACTAGGGGATACAGGTTCTTAGGGCCATTAATCACTATCTTTGCGTTATGACGACAAGTGACAATATCCACCCTGACTTTCAGGGAATACTTCAAAGGTCAGAAAAGGAGAAGCTGCTCAATCAGCGGGCAAAAGTACTGTGGATGACAGGGCTATCAGGCTCGGGTAAAACTACGCTTGCACAGGGGTTGGAGAAAATGATGCATCAAGAAGGGTACCTCACCCAGATATTGGATGGAGATAATATAAGAGCTGGAATTAATAATAATCTGGGGTTTTCTGATGAGGACAGAATGGAGAACATCAGGAGGATCTCAGAAATCTCAAAATTGTTCGTGGACTGCGGCATTATCGCGATCAATTGTTTTGTAAGTCCCACCATCGCAATTCGTGAACAGGCAAAATCAATCATAGGATCAGCTGATTTTATTGAGATATATGTAAACACGCCAATAGAAATTTGTGAAGAGCGAGATGTCAAAGGGCTCTACGCAAAGGCGAGAAAGGGCGAAATTCAAGATTTTACGGGGGTAAATGCGCCGTTTGAAGCTCCAACAAATGCCGACTTTGAAATTAATACATACGGTGTTACAATTGATGAAAGCGCGAGGTCATTATTCAACTACGTTCAGCCGCTTGTCAAGGTGTAATTATTATTACTTCTGACCTTTACATAATCAGATTGGTTGTTGTATCTTTGCACCCGCTTGACTGAGCAGCAGGCTCTGAAAATTTAGGGTACAATGGTTTCCTTGTATAATTTAAATCACTTACGAGAGCTGGAGGCTGAATCTATCTACGTGATTCGCGAGGTAGCTGCCCAGTTCGAAAAGCCAGGTTTACTGTTTTCAGGCGGGAAGGACTCAATTTGTATCGCACATTTAGCAAGAAAAGCATTCTATCCGGCTCACATTCCCTTTCCTTTAGTTCATATTGACACTGGTCACAATTTTCCGGAGACGCTGGATTTTCGGGATAAACTTACCAAGGAGTACGAGGCAAATTTGATTGTAAAGAAGGTACAGGATTCCATAGACCAGGGAAGGGCAACTGAAGAAAAGGGCACAAATGCCAGTCGTAACATGTTGCAAACGGTAACTCTGCTGGATGCTATTGAAGAGCTGCAGCTCGATGCCTGCCTGGGAGGCGCAAGAAGAGATGAGGAAAAGGCGAGAGCCAAGGAGCGTTTCTTCTCACATAGGGATGAGTTCGGGCAATGGGACCCAAAAAACCAACGTCCTGAACTTTGGAACCTCTTCAATGGACGAAAGACCATGGGTGAGCATTTCAGAATATTCCCGATTAGCAACTGGACCGAAATGGACATATGGCAGTATATTTTGCTTGAGAATATTGAAATCCCTCGAATCTATTTCTCCCACAAACGAAACATCATAAAGAGAAACGGAATGCTACTGGCGGACTCTGATTACTTGAACAAGAAGGAAGGCGAAACTTCTGAGGAAATGACCGTGCGATTCAGGACCATTGGCGACATGACCTGTACAGGAGCCGTTGAGTCATCGGCATCATCAGTAGCAGAAGTTATTGAAGAAGTTGCTGCAGCGAGAGAAACCGAGCGAGGAGCCAGGGCGGATGACAAGAGAACGGAAGCTGCTTTGGAAGATCGCAAAAAAGAAGGATACTTTTAATTCGATGGTCAATAACTCTGAAGGATACCTGGAAATGGAACTGCTGCGGTTTACGACTGCAGGCAGTGTTGATGATGGCAAAAGTACGCTGATCGGCAGGCTCTTGTACGACAGCAAGTCGATCTTTCAGGATCAAATGGAGGCCATTGAAAAAACCAGTAAGGCCAGAGGCGAAGAGCATGTAAACCTCGCACTTTTAACAGACGGACTCAGGGCGGAACGAGAGCAAGGAATAACCATTGATGTTGCCTATCGCTACTTCGCCACACCGAAGAGGAAATTCATCATCGCTGATACGCCGGGACATATTCAGTACACGAGGAATATGGTTACCGGAGCATCCACTGCTCATCTGGCAATCATACTCATTGATGCGAGAAAAGGCATGCTGGAACAAACGCGACGTCACTCTTTCATAGCTTCCTTATTGCAGATTCCTCACCTCATCATTTGTGTAAACAAGATGGACCTGGTAAATTACGACCAGAAAGTATTTGATAATATTAGAAAGGAGTTCAGGGGGTTTGCGTCCAAACTGGAGGTACAGGATATTCGATTTGTTCCAATCTCCGCTCTTAATGGCGACAACGTTGTTAACCGCTCAAAAAACATGGACTGGCACGAGGGTCCTACTCTTATGTATCTATTGGAGACCATCCACATAGGCAGTGACCGCAACCACGTTGATTGCCGTTTCCCGGTGCAGTCGGTAATTCGGCCTCAGTCGGCAGAACATCCTGATTATAGAGGCTATGCGGGAAGAATTGCAGGGGGTATTTATAAAACTGGTGATGAAGTCATGGTTCTGCCTTCAGGTTTTAGCTCTACCATAGAAGGGATAGATACCTACGATGGGGAGGTCAAGGAAGCATTTGCTCCTATGTCGGTGACCATTCGTTTGTCTGATGAATTAGATATTAGCAGGGGGGACATGATTGTTCGCGCTAACAATAAACCCGTAGTTGGACAGGACCTTGACATGATGGTCTGCTGGTTGTGTGAGAGAGCATTGATCCCAAACGGCAAGTATGCTATAAGGCATACCACCAAAGAAGTGCGTTGCATTATAAAAGAGGTAATGTACAAGGTTGACATTAATAACCTTCACCGGGTTGAAGACGACAAAGAGATTAAGCTGAATGACATCGCCAGAATAACGGTGAGAACTACAGCGCCTCTCTTTTATGACAGCTACCGCAGAAATAGAATTACGGGTAGCGTAATTCTGATTGACGAAGGGACCAACGAAACCGTGGGAGCTGGATTAATAATCTAAGATTCTGAATCGGTATGACGCTGCACCGATTGCGTTGGAATTTATCGCAGCACGAAACGCACCGGTAGATTGTACTGAACAGATACTGGCTTCCCTCTCTGTTTCCCCGCCTTCCAATCCGGCATGGTCTTTACCACTCGGACAGCTTCTTTATCACATCCACCTCCGATACCTCGAAGAACTTTAACCTCCCCTACCTTCCCATTCTTACCAACAACAAATGTTACGTAGACAATTCCAGAGATACCACTTTCCTTGGCCATCTGCGGGTACTTGATGTTCTTTGCCAGATAATTAAGCAGATCTGATTCGCCTCCACCGAATTGGGGCATTTGTTCAACAATTGTGAATATTTGATCTTCAATAATCTCCTCCTCCTCTTCAACGATTTCAATCTCCATGTCCTCGTCGATATCCATATCCTCGATCTTGAGTTCTTCTTCAAGTTCTTCTTCGTCTTCCACAATTACCAGCTCTTCCATGGAGGGCGGGGGTGGTGGCGGCTTAATCTCTCTTTCAGTTATTGGAATGATTTCCTCTTCAATATCATCCATGTCCAATTGTCCCAAATCTGCCAAAAGATTTGCATCGCATGCCTTGTAATTAATGAAAATAAGTGTTATCAACAAACTAATTACCAATCCTAAGACAGTAAATATTCCCCTGAAGTTCTCGAGGTTTGACTGTGGATTCTTTTTAACCAAAGTGCTTTCATTGGAGCTTGGTTGTACCGGCCTACTCATTAATTCCGAGTTAAAAATAGTGCTGGTCAGCGTTATACTTAATAGAATTAAGCACAGCATAATCAGACACACAATTAACAGACCCGGGCATTCTTTTAAAAGAAGAATAATTAATAGTATCCCCAATAGAACAGATAAAAGGAAGTTTCGCTTAAAGCGGTCTTTTAAAAATGCTGCTACAGATTCCATGTTCAGATAGTTTGACTAGCAAAAATAAAAATTTCCTGATTCTTTCTATCTATTAGCTTAACAGACCACAAAGATCGTTCCAGCCACAGCATATTAGCATCAGCCGCCAATTTCAGCTTTATAGGCCTCCGCCGGCAACAACCCATCTAATTCCGATACATCCGTGATACGGATCTTGACAATCCATCCATCTCCGTAAGGGTCCGAGTTAACCGACTCCGGTGCGGACTCGATCCCCTCATTGACCTCCAACACCTCTCCTCCAACAGGCATAAATAAATCAGACACCGTCTTCACTGCCTCTACACTTCCAAATACTTCCTCAGCATCCAATGTGTCTCCAACTGTCTCAACCTCCACATACACAATATCGCCGAGCTCTCCCTGAGCAAAGTCAGTTATTCCTATGAATGCAATATCCCCTTCAACTCGAACCCATTCGTGGTCCTTGGTGTACAATAAATCATCAGGCAAGTTCATGTTTCGCTGTTTTGGAATTGCTAATTGTTCTCCGGCAAATATAAGTCAATGTTTCCATATTCTGCCTCACCATTAATCAATAGATTTGGCCTTTGCAAAACACCTTATTCGTATTCAATCCGACCTTATATGCTACAGTGTTTCCCGCAACCGTAATCTCTCTGACTGCCTCATCACTTAACACATGGGTTTCTCCTTTGTAAAAGCACTGAAGAAATCCCAATTGATCAATATAGGCCAGGGTTGCCTCATCTGCATAGAACTTCACAGGGATATAATTTTCAAGGGTGTACTCCTCTCCCTGGTAATAGACTTTGAAGAATGAATTTTCGCCATAAATTACCATATCATCAATCACCTTGTAAAATTCAGGTTCGAATGAGCTAATGATATTTACTTCACCGTTAAAAAAGACTTTAAAGCTACCTGATTCGTCAATGTAAGCTACCAGGTCATCACCCATTTTATATGAGGCTGGCTGAAAAGTTTCCGCCTCATAGATTTCTCCTTTGTGAAATATGCCAAATTCCCCGCTTGAGGCATCAACGAAGGCAGCGGTATTAAGGCTCACCCTGAAGTTCAAAGGGTTATAAATTAGTTCTTCGATTCTTCCTCTGTAAAACAAATACAGTTTATCCTCACTGTCCACAAAGGCAACGTTATTGTCACCCACTCTCAGGCTTTTAGCAGGTACGGAGACCAACCCATCCGCTATAGGTGTGATGTTTCCATTGTAGTACACTTTGAGATATTTAGAAGCGCGATCCAGATATGCCACAATGCTATCACCCACCCCGTAAAAAGCCGGGTGATACACAAGACTCCTGACTTTTCCATTGTCAAACACCAAGAGCTCCTGGTCAACTTTATAAACAACCAAATTCTCAGTAACAGCGTAATTCCCAATATTGAAGCGCTCTAACTCTTTGATTTCACCGTTGAAATATATCTTGAATTTACCGAGATTATCTACGTAGGCCAGGCACTTCCCTCCAGATTTAAAGCTTTTAACAGGCTGGTATTCTCGCCGAACTGAAGCGCCATCGTCGAAGATATAGAAATGGTCCTGGTAATCAGAAAACGCTGTGAGGTTCTGTCCAAATGCGGCAGCACTTGCAAATAATAGAGCCGGAATATGAAGCCACTTCATTGCAAGGTGTTATGGGGCCAATTGGAATCTAATAGTAATTCCTGCACTTGACTGGGAGGTGTTGAACAAATTGGAAACGAAAGGCTTGGTGCCGGTTCTTTTATAGAATGCCTGAATATTGAATCGTCGGTTTATCGCATAGTCAGCTGTAACATTTATCGACAAAATTCTTTGGCCTTTGAGTGGTGTGTTGGTTTCTTCAACCAACTTTCTTACAATCGTTGTGTTGGAGCGAATGGAAAAATCGGCTTTGACGTTGAGATCACTCTTAAGCTCTTTTGGTTTACCCTTTGATTGAATAGGAATCTTTACATCTTTCAATCGATATCCAGCGCCGATAATCAGTTCATTGCCCTTCACTTCGGTTAACTGATTATTGGTAAATGACATGGTCAGGTTACGTGTCTTTTTAATTTCAAATCGAGTTATTAGGCTGTTTTTCCAGGTCATATCCACTTTGATGAGCGGACTCAACTGTTCTGAAATAACCATCTGATTGATTGCGTATTTCGAAAGGTAGTTCCCATTTATATCTGTGGCCTCCGTATAGCCCTCGTTATTTGGGTCATCATATAAGAGATTTGTTTCATAAGAGGAAATACTGAACGTACAGCGGTATCCATGTCCAACCGTTACCCGCTTGAAGCGTTTATTGAACCAGGGAATTTGCGTTAACCCATCGTAAGTAACCCTCCAGTTTGGCTTGGGGACCTTCATAAAAGGATCGAACAATACAGTGGATGAGCTAACTCCACCATACGCTTCCAAAAATGCTGGGATCAATACTTCTTGTGAAGTATTCCCAAACCCCTGGATAGGGTTACTCGCGCTTGGGTTTCTTTGTGAATATTCATCTGCCAACTCTTGCGATACGCCCGCCCGATCATTGCCAAACGCTTCAAAAATCTTGGAGATGTGCGCATCGTTGTCGGTTGCGAATGCGCTGCCTAAACTAAAAAATGAGATTGTGTAATTACCAGATTCCCTAGGGCTAAGGTGAACATATTGCCCAACCCCACTTGTGTCCCTAAATACCTCCGTGTAGTTCCTGGTGTAGTTTCGCGTTCCGGTAATGTCCAATCTCAGCCCCGGTAATAATTCAACCGTCGCCTTAATATTGAGGTTTCTGGTGTTGGATTGCATAAAGCTATTGAACTGACTGGGTGAGCTGGTAATCCAATCCAAATCTGCTCTGGAATCCAGCCAATCCTCTCTATCGCGCTTTATTTCTTCATCCGTCTTGTTGTCTATGAGGAACGAGTGTCCAGGCTGCCATCCAAAGAGGAAGTCATAACCTGGAGCCTGCACATCAAAATTCTGTCCGATGACTTTTGTAGTCGGTAGATAACCAGGTAAGGTTGAGCCGTTGTTTTCCGTATAAGTTATCGATACTTTCCTTACAGACATGGCGGTTCGGGCCGTAAGCTCCAGTAATTTTTCTCCGTCAAGTCCTCGCTTTTTCCTGGCTTGAATTACAATTCGCGCGTTTTTCAAATCGTTTTTCAGTTCATACGTAATCTTGTTTTTGCTTTCAATAAATATTTTCCCCTGTATTTTCTTTCCTTTTGAATCAAAAACCTCAACACTGGTTATATCCTTTGTTTCCAAATTGTGGAAGAACTTTTTGGGTTTGCGGGCCTTGAATGTCAGGTTATCCTTTTCATATTGCACAGTCTTGTATTCCGGTGCCCTGGGTTTGTTGCCACGGCGTTTCCCATATTTCTTGTTGATCTTTTTCAGGTATTTTACTTTGTTGTAAAGGGTTACCATATTTGCCTGCCCGTTGATTGACTTGGTATTCGAGTTTTTTATGGTGTGGCCGATATAAACGTCATTTGCATCCTGGAAACCTAAAGGCGACCCAATCCAATCAAATGTCGCACCATATCTGGTTGTAGCCGACAGCCAATTGGTAAGCGGTATCTTGCTCAAAGGCACTGTGAAACTGGCATTGGCAGCATGCCTGTAATTCGTATTTCGCCCAAAATTGTAAAGGTTAGTTTTGATGGAGTCCTTCTTCTCATCGGTGTCAATTCGACCTGGTGGCTCATCGACTATGGCCCTATTTGTAGCTTTGAAGTCAAATTTCAGCGCTCTAGACAAATCGTACTTCAGGTTATAATCCCGATTCCATAAAAACGTTTTGGCAAATACGGGGTCAATAATCAAATCATAACCTGAAGTGTTTCTGGGTTTTGCCTCGCTAAAGGACCGGTTGAGGTCTGTTCTAAATGAAAGCCTCGATGGCATCAGGTAAAAGTTGAAGTCCTTTACGATGCGCAAGTACTTATTCTTTCGCAGCACTTTCGCCTTCCCAAATGGCTTGAAATTCTTAGGCTTATTACTGAAATTATAGTTCAACGCTCCCCGGTGCGTGTAAGCATCGTCATATTCAGTCTCGATATCCTGGTGGGAGTCTTCCGTATATGCATAAGTCAGTGCAATATTTTCGATATCGTATATGTGTGGTTTTTTGGATCCTTTCCCCCTTGATTTTTGGACATTGGTAAAGTTCAAGCTCTTTCTCTTCGTGTAATCCCTCACCACTTTCTTTAACGAGTCTTGCTTTGAAGGATCATAGCTTTCAAGCGCGTCTTTCATTAAAATATCCCTGTCCAAAGGATTGTACTGAGGCTTCTTGACTTGCTCAGAGATCCCTACGTACATGGGTATTTTTATCCCTACTTTGTCAGGAATAAATCTACCCAGCTGCACCGTTGAAGAGAGATCATAGGCCAGCGAGGTTTCTCTGTCCCGTTCAGCAACCTTCTTATCAATACTGCCAAATCCGGGTGTTCTCACATTACCGGACAGGTTCATGATCGCAAAATTCGCCATTTTCGCAGTGATCCTGGTATTGGCTGCCCAGCCTGCATTCTCATCGAAATCAGATAATCGCAACTCGTTGACCCATATTTCAGCGCATTTATCCTGTCCATCATCCGAACTTCCTGCTGACAGTTTCTTCGGGTTTCTCACGCCAATCATGATGGTTTTAAGGCGGCTTAGGTCGGGATTGCCTTTCACATATATCAAGTTGGCGCCATCAGGAGTTCCGTTTTCTGGAAATTTTACCGCTACGGGCCAGTTGGCTTCATTTCGATCGCGTTTCACCTTATGCAATACAGAGAATTCAAAATCAAAGTGATTTGCTTCTGGCCATATAGCGTCCGGGTCCTCTTTTGTAGTTCCCCATGGTGTAAGGGTTAATGGGATTTCGTATTCATAATAATTTTCCGTGAAATCGCTTCCCAGCCGTATGAATACTCGCAGATCCCCATTCTTGGTTAAGCTCTCACCTGAGGCGTCCTCAGCGTGAATAAACATCTTCAACTTCTTGTAAGATCGGAAGTCAAAGTCAACAACTTTATACGCCGCACGGGAATGCCCATCCTCCAACCCACATACCTTCATGGATAAAGATTGCTCATTCAGAGCGCGCTGATTTTGGTCAGTGAAGTCCAGTTCTCTAATGATCCCTGGAGGTATTACATAATTGACGGGATACCTGGTTCCATTTTCTTCAATATTCACAACTGAAACATCAAATGTCGTTTCGTCAAAGTCATCATCCATAACCAAGTCTCCATCATCAAGACAGTCGTTCTGGTCGGTGCATTCAAACTTCCTCCACTCGCTTCTTACGAGTCCAAACTTGGCGAATCGACAAATTACTGAATCAGTGAAGCCGTGATAGAACATCCTCACAAATCGAATGGACTTAAAATCCTGAATGGTTCCAATTGTTCTTTCAGGCTTATGCACCGGAATCTTGAACTGGTACCACTTTACATCTATGGTGGAACCATCATCTCTCTTCCCACTTCCTACAACGATATCTGTGATGTGATTTTTTCCCACCTCATCCATGTCCTGAGGACGCAGACTTACGCGGTATTGATAATAGCTCTCCTTTTCTGCAAGTGTATTGTCACGGTTAATGTCTTCCTTATTGGGAAGGGTGGTGGCGGATGTAGGATAGTCTTCTGGTGACGTTTCTGTCGTAGTAGAATTACCCTCTAAGCCGTTATAGTAGTGGTACCTATCCAGAATATTCTTCTTGGCATCGTCATACTTCTTTCCTCGGAAATAGTTGTACTTGTCTGATGAAGGGTCAGATACAAGTGAATCATATGCTGCCGAATTAAGTGTCGGCTGAAGTGCAGTTAGAAAGTCATTAAAATAGGTGGCTTCGTCCACATCGTTCAGCCCATCCAGTCCGATGTCTTGATAACTTCTTGAGCCCGGGTCATTAGAGAATGCATCGACAATATTTTGGCTTTGTGAAGGAACGCGGCCCCATGCCGTCTCATCCACCAGGCCTGTTGTATCCTGAGTAGAGGGCAGGCCATTTTCAAAACTCTTTCGACCGTCTTTCAGAACATCCTCAGATACGCTTCCTAAATTGAAGTATAGATCTCCACCCGTTTTATTCTCAAACCCCTGGCTGTTGTGGAATGGATCCATCATCCAGAATTCAATGAATTCAATATTGGTCGCTTCAAAGTCGTTCGTAGTGATAGACCTCATAATTCCGCCCCAGCGATCTTCAGGATTGGCAAATGTGCCATCAGCATTTACATTTTCTGTATCGTAATTATATGGGCCCCGCTCATTGGGATAGTATGCCATGTCAAATACAGCCAGATTGGGAAGCTGTCCAGCAGGCCTGGTTTTGCTGGGAAACAACTCCGTCTCCAATACCTCACGCATATAATCATTGGATTGCATCGGCGCATCCTTGATATAATCAGGGGTAAGGCTATTGTCCCTTGCGAAGAGAGGATCAATTACATACCATGCAAGTCGTGCTCTATTATACCCGTAGACCAAACTATCTGTATAGGCTGCCTCAGGGAACAATACAGAACCACCTGCATCAGCAGCACCGAGCGGTGTTGAAGCCAGCACCCATGAGGAGATTGATTTTAGATCAATTGTTGAACGGCTTCCTTCAAAGTCATCGATATAGGAAATACCTTCTTTAGTTACTGCTCTTGAGTGCCCGGGAATTAAATTCGCAAATTCCCCGTTAATAGTCAGGGATGAAGGGGCTTTCGTAGAAATCAGCGGTAACGCATCTACCATCTTAGTAAGGAAAGGCACCTGGGTACGATAATCAGCGTCCATTCCCCAGATTGTATTGGAAATCGGCTCATCTCCAATATTGATTTTTTGCGTAATTGGCCGCTCGGTCAAATGCAGAATCGTACCGCCTACATTGAAGTCTTTAGAGAGTTTATAATCAAACCGGGATCCTATCAAAGTCTTCGACTGTATGGCAAACAGAGTATTGCTCTCAAATGAGATTTTGATTGGAGTTCCGGAGTTCAAGATTCCCTCGTTAATGATCTTCACCCTACCCAATGCATAGTCGATAGTATAGTCGACATTCTCGGTGAGCTTGTTTCCGCCAGCCGTTACCGTGACTGAGCCCTGAGGAATATTCATCGCGTTCAGCGAAATCTCAGAGCTTGACGACGATTGGTACTGCCCCATCAGGCTAAAACGATTTTTATCGGGATGCTCCTGTTGCGCGTCATTCCGTGTCATTTCGTACAGCTCCTTGTAGGTGTATTTATTTGCAATTACGGTTAGATTGTCATCCTTATTGCCATCCTTCTCTCCTGTGATCTTATCCTCCAGGTATTGTCCAAAAGGCTCTAGCACGGGGAAGTAAACGCGCCCATTGGAGGTGTTGATAGTAACGCCATTGATGAAGTCAAATCGCCCGTCTGGCTGTGGGTCAAGATTATAGTTTAGCTTATCCAGGTTGAATACCTTCAGCAGCGGAATCCCTTGAACATAGTCCGGGTGGCCCTCCTTTAAGTAGTTGGCCGGAGTACCTACTTCAGGATCTTGATACATGATATTCAGCTCAAAACCCTGTTGCTGTACATTGTAACTTCCAATGCTATAAATATTCTTCATCATCAGGTCCCACGTAGGTAGCCCTGTATTGATCTCCGTACTTTTCAGCAGCTTGACGATCAAGGTCGTATCGCCTGCTATTCCGTCATTGGTAAATTCTCCTACCTGGTATGTCTCCCCGTTAAATGTGTATTGAAAGGCAACAGCCAGCACTTCATCATTTGCTAATGCTGAGTTTAGCGAGATAAAACCAAGAAGGGGATTGTACTTGAACTCAGAATTAGAGAGCATCCTGGCACTTTCAATCTTTTCATAATCCTTAGCCGGCACCAGGGGTGTCAGCTGCATTGTAGAATTCACCTGGTTTATATCTCTAATTGCAGCGTAGTTGGTAAGCAGCTCACTGAGCAGGTTGTTTGATCCTGAGTCAGGAGCATACGGTGACGCCGCTGGATATTGTGCCGAGAAGTTTGGGTTTGCCAGAATGAACCCGGTATCATCGTGATAGCCCGTCTCTTGTTCTCCCAGCGCCATGAAGGCCACTATGTTTCTTGTATTTTTCGTTTGTCCCAATCTGCTGGTAACCCAAACCTGAACCTTGGTGATATTAACTCCCGAATTAATCAGCGGCAAGTTCTCAAGCGCTGTTTCATAGTTGTCCTTGAAATACTCGGCAAGAAAGTAGTGTTTATTGTCTTCGTATTGATCAGCTTTGATAATGAACTCACTGGTCTGCGCCCCACCCTTTACATCAATCTCCGATTTCTTCCCCTTTTCCTGAGAGAAGACACTTGTTACCATCAGCTTACCAAACTGCATCTGTGTCTTGATGCCAAACAGGGTTTGGCTACCTGTTATGAGTGACCCCGAAAGCGGCAGACTTACATTTCCTGCCTCTATCTTTTTGATGATCTCATCCTCATCTCCTGAATATTCCAGCTTCATTTTATTCTCAAAATCAAAAGTGGCTTCAGTATTATAATTCGTAGTCAACTGCAGTTTGTCACCAATTGATCCGGTAACACTCATTTGAATTTTCTCTTCAAAATCAAACGTTGTGGTCTTCCTGGTCTTCTCCGGCAGTGCTGGGTTGTCAGTCTTGTTTGTCTTGATAGCAAATGTCAGTTCCGCAGAACCTTGCGGCCTGATATCCACCGCTCCTGAGAACCCTTTTAAACCAAACTTATCCAACACTGTTGGAGCGGATCCTCTTTCCAATTCAAAACTTTCTGCCTTCGCCTTCTGATACCAATATTCATTCAGCGCTTTGTCCATGTCATATTCCTTGTATTCCTCAAAGGTCATATACGAAGGGTTTCTGTAGTCTTCATCTCCGATGGTTTGTGTAATGTTATATTGCCCGGTTTCCGGATCGTACTCAATATTGGATTCAATGTTTGAAGGATTATTCAAGTACATCAGGTTATCCTCGCCCATTCCTCCCATATTAGAATTATCTTCAAAAGGATAGTAGAGGAAGAGTGAAGAATCACCGTCACCGGAGGATTCTGAGGCTGTTGAATCATCTCCTCCAATGCCTGTCGATGTAGTATCGTCAGGGGTTGGATCTTGGGCAAACACATGTTGCTGCCCTGCGGTAACAAGGCATAGAATAGCAACTACAGTTAGGGATATGTCCCGAATCCGCTCCAAAGGTTTCTCAAATAAAAAATGGATTCACAAAACCCAAAAACAAAGGGTTGGCTACAGGAGCTAAAGTAAGGTGGTAATTTTAGAACTAGAGGACACTTAATGACTCTTTAACCAGTTGCTCAACCGAGAGCTCAGTCCCCTCTGACTTCAATACTTTACTTATTGCTTTTGCTGCAGCACTTTTTGCAAATCCCAGCATTTGTAAAGCAGATAACGCGTCCTCATATGATTTATTGCTCAAGTGTTCATCAGAAGTCCCTTCTTGTCCCTCAACCAGTCCTTCCTTGGTGAGTTTGTCCTGCAGGTCTATGATTATCCGTTGCGCTGTTTTCCCGCCAATACCCTTTACAGTTTGCATCACAGCGGCATTCCCAGAGATAATGGTGCTGTACACCTGTTGGGGTTCCATGGAAGACAAGACCATTCGAGCTGTACTGGGCCCAACCCCTGAAACGGAAATCAGATGGCGAAATAAGTTCCTTTCGGGCACATCTACAAACCCATATAATGTGTGCGAGTCTTCTTTTACACTCAAGTGTGTATAGAGCATACAGGCCTCATCGTCAGGCAGGTTGGCATAGGTATGCAAGGAGATATTGATAAAATATCCCACTCCATTGCACTCTATAACAACGTAAGCTGGGTTCTTCTCCACTAGCCTTCCCCTGACGTGTGTGATCATATCGAGAATTATCTATTCTTTCGCTGTGCGTCAATTACGCCAATGGTAACCATATTTACAATTTCTGGCACGCTGCTTCCCATCTGCAGGATATGTACCGCCTTTTTCATGCCCAATAGAATCGGCCCAATAGCTTCTGCACCTCCCATTTCCTGCATCAATTTATACGCAATATTACCTGAAGTAAGATTGGGGAATATCAGTGTATTCACAGATTTGTCTGCCAGTTCCGTGAAGGGAAACTGCTCCTTCATCAATCGTTTGTTAAGTGCAAAATTAGCCTGTACCTCTCCATCGATAATAAGTCCGGGATATTGCTTTTGCATAATCTCCACAGCAGCTCGAACCTTCTCCACTTCCTCTCCTTCCGCTGAGCCAAAATTAGAGTAGGATAACATGGCTATTCTGGGTTGCAAATTGAATTGCTTTACAGTCTCCGCTGTAAGGATCGTTATATCAACAAGATCCTGAACCGATGGATTCACTGTTACGGTTGTATCTGCAAAGAAGAAGGGTCCTCGCTTGGTGATGATAATGTACATTCCTGCAATTCTCCGAACACCCTCTGCTACACCTATAACCTGAAGAGCTGGTCGAATAGTATCTGGGTATTTTCTAGTCAAGCCAGAGATAAGCACGTCTGCTGCGCCCGTGTCAACCATTGATGCACCAAAATAATTTCTCTCTTGCATGAGTTTTCGTGACTCATAAAGTGTAAGTCCGCGGCGCCTTCTCTTGTCATAAAAATTGTCTCCAAATCGATGCCTGGTTTTCTGTTCAGCCTTACTCCGCGGATCAATAATCGGAATACCCTTGAGGTCCAAATTGTTGTCCTTGATCATCGCGGTTATCTTCTCAACATTGCCCAAAAGAATTGGTTTGGCTATCCCCTCATCATTGACAATTTGAGCTGCCTTTAAAATTTTATAACTGTCAGCTTCTGCAAACACGACCCGTTTAATGTTTTGCTTCGCCTTGCTGGTAATTACGCGAATCAGTTTATTGTCCAATCCCAAACGCTCAATCAACTCCTGTTTGTATGCTGCCCAGTCTGTGATTGTGTACTGCGATACCTTCGACTTTATAGCCGCCTTAGCCACTGCTGGAGCAACCCAGGTAATTAGCCTGGGGTCGAGGGGCTTTGGAATAATGTATTCCGGGCCGAATGTCATATTCTTGGTGTCATATGCTGAATTGACAATTTCGGGAACGGGCTCACGTGCTAGTTCTGCGATTGCGTTCACAGCAGCTAGCTTCATCTCTTCATTAATACCTGTTGCACGTACGTCCAGTGCTCCTCTAAATATGAATGGAAATCCGAGGACATTGTTCACCTGATTTGGATGATCGGACCTGCCCGTTGCAAAAATGAGATCGGATCGTGCGCTCATGGCATCCTCATAAGTTATTTCAGGATCGGGATTGGCACAGGCAAAAACTATTGGGTTCCTGGCCATCGACTTCACCATAGCTATTGTAACAACATCTGCAACAGACAGCCCCAAAAACACGTCAGCCCCTTTTAAAGCCTCTTTAAGTGTACTCGCTTTTTTTGAAGTGGCAAATTGCTTCTTGTGTTCACTCAGACCCTTCCTGCTCTTTTGAATTACTCCAGAACTGTCAACCATTAGAATATTGTCTTTTTTAGCCCCCAGCGACACATATAGCTGGGCGCAGGAAATAGCAGAAGCTCCTGCTCCGTTTACAACTATCTTCACCTTTTCAATTTTCTTTTTGCAGATTGAAAGTGCATTGATTAATGCTGCGCTGGTAATTATCGCTGTGCCGTGCTGATCGTCGTGCATAACAGGAATCGGCAGTTCCTTCTTGAGCCGCTTTTCTATCTCGAAGCACTCAGGAGCTTTGATATCCTCCAAGTTAATGCCTCCAAATGTCGGCGATATGGCCTTCACCGTATTGACGAACTCATCGACGCTGGATGAATCTACCTCAATGTCGAACACGTCGATATCGGCAAATATCTTGAATAAAAGGCCTTTCCCTTCCATTACCGGTTTGGAAGCTACCGCTCCTATATTCCCTAAACCCAACACGGCTGTTCCATCAGAAACTACCGCTACCAAGTTCCCCTTTGCAGTGTACTTATATGCATCCTGTGGGTTTTTCTCAATCGCCAAACAGGGTTCTGCAACACCAGGAGAATATGCCAATGACAGATCTCTCTGCGAGCTATGCCTCTTGGTTGGGACAACTTCAATCTTTCCCGGCTTTCCTTGCGAGTGATAATCTAATGCCTCCTGTTTTCTAATTTTCATAAGCAACCTGAGTTCAGGTTAATGACGTGAATAGAATAAAATCTGCGAATTGCGAATATATGCGAATATACGAATGAGCCATCTATTTCAATCTTATTGGTCTCAAAATTTTCGTAACATTACGGCACTCTAGGTCATTAGGCATGAAGAACATTGTTGTATTCACTGGAGCAGGAACTAGTGCGGAAAGCGGGTTGGGGACTTTTCGCGACAGTGGCGGATTATGGGAAAAATACGATGTCTATGAAATCGCAACGCCTGAAGCCTGGCGCACCAATCCCAATCTTGTTCAAGAATTTTACAACGAGCGCCGAAAGCAGGTTTTGGCAGCAAAGCCCAATGCTGCACACATTGCCGTAGCCAAACTCGAGGAGCAATACGACGTGACTGTGATCACTCAAAATGTTGACGACCTACACGAGCGAGCGGGATCTTCAAATGTGGTCCATCTGCATGGAGAAATCATCAAGTCTCAAAGTTCACTTGACCCTAGTTTAGTTTACGATATAGAGGGTTGGGAGTTGAAAGATGGCGACAAGTGCGAAAAGGGAAGTCAGTTAAGGCCGCACGTAGTTTGGTTTGGAGAACCTGTTCCAATGATGGAACAGGCGAGCCTCATTGTTGAAATGGCCGACATCTTTCTTGTGGTGGGGACATCTCTTAATGTGTATCCCGCTGCTGGATTAATTGATGTTGTCGACCCCGCCGTACCTAAATATGTAATCGATCCTAAAGAGGTTAGTGTTTCAGGAATCGATAACGTAACCGTGTATAAAGAAAAAGCCAGCATCGGTGTCCCAATGCTGGCTGAAAAACTCTTGAGCGGGTCTCTTTAGTGATTGACCACCAACCGCTTTGTTGCGTATACTTTATTGTCAACAATCATCGTACAGAAATACATGCCGTTGTTGAACTGTCCAACAGGAATTATCACCTGCCCCACTGTACCCTTCAAATCCGAACGGTACACCGCACTACCAAGCATATTTCGCACTACCAGCTGCCCGACATTCACATTCTGCATTAACGAATAACTCAAGGCAGTCGCACTTTTGGCTGGATTTGGATGAATGCCTAGAATTTCATTTCGGCCGGTATTACCTATAAATTCAATGCCTACAACAGGATTTATCGCAATAATGCCGTACACAGAATCTAATGGGCTGTTTTCATTGAAAGTAAGGGTTAAACATGCTGAATCTGATGGGGTTCCATCAACATAGAAACAATAAGTAATAGTGCTATTCCCCGTTCCTGTTCGCGGCTCATAAGCTCCATAGAAGAATTTATTCGTGTCTCCAGGTGCAATAGGTAAGGTGCCAACCGAAATATTGACCAATGTATCGTAACATGCATCCCAGCAGAAATAATTATACGAACCAGCAGCCTGTACTCCTTCAAATCGTTCACACTTTACGGCGATAGACGCTGGCCCCGTGTTCCCAACCCAAACCTGTCCATGTCTCTCCGTTTTGCTTGCACTCTGCGTGAAACCGGGAGCTGCAGCACAGGAGATCAATATAAATAATGATAGTATTCTTTTCATAACCCAATCATTTATTTGGTTTAGAGTAAAATTAGCATTTAATGTTACAGGGCCTGCACTTCTACGAGAAAGCCTCAAAAAAGATTCACTCTGCAGCACAATTTCCGCAACCTTCCATAATAATGAAATATAATGCGGGAAAGCAACAAACATACACATTATTTATTATTTAAGCAAATACTTAAATACTTATTTTTTTAAGAGGCGTTCTCTTAATGAGATGGTCTTAAACAAAAAAATTAGTTCCCATCAGGAGATTCCCTATTATTGTATGTTAAATCCAAATTTATCGGGATTTATGGTCATATTTCCTTCTTTTT
>JYMV01005090.1_pt1 | contig 58077 bp, 53 predicted proteins | sample 338911 | NCBI WGS metagenome assembly JYMV01 (sample SAMN03354496, study PRJNA234377) | hydrothermal vent metagenome | biome: Deep sea; feature: Hydrothermal plumes at the Eastern Lau Spreading Center, Western Pacific Ocean; material: Seawater | place: Tonga | collected 2009 | depth 2000 m m | reverse complement strand
TGGTATTGAGAAAAGTTCCTCCCGTTGCCACAGAATCAACTCCCAGATCGTTCCACAACTGATTCCATCGATAGATTTGGCCGCTGCCATCAATAAAGAAGGTATTCATCTTCCCATCCACATCCACATCAATCGGGTTTGTATTGCTGCCGTCGGCACTGGTAAGATTACTGAGACCGTCGAAACCCTGGAGAATTTCTCCATCCTGACCAAACACATGAATTTGGTGAGCAGCAGAATCGGCCACGAAGATGTGACCATCAGGCGCAACTGACATTTCCACCGGTGACAGTAAACCGTGACTTTCATTGTCCCAGATCGGAGAGAGTATTAGGTAAGTGGTATCACCTACAGAGAAGTCCGGCGGGGTGTTTATTTCAGTAGGCAGAGTCATCTTCTCTACGCAGCCTACTGCCAGAATAAGGATCAATAAGAACGGTTTGATATTCTGAGTTTTTCTCAAAAAAGAAGTCCAATGCTCACCCTTGAAGGATTGGTCAAGTGTGATTGGTTGGTGTAAGAATAATCCGCTCTCAGTTTAAACGGCCCTGCGGGAAGATAGAGTCCAATTCCCATTGAGAAATTCTCTTCTTCTTTATTTAATTTATAACCACCGCGAAGGGCTAGTGTATTTAGAAACCAGTACTCTGTACCCAGAGAAATATTTTCAGCATTGTCTACAGGATGGTTCAGTTGCACTGCTAATGTCAATCGATGATCCTTCAGTTCAATAATTTCCATGGCTGTTCCCACCCTGAATACAGTAGGCGGTGAGAAAGACTCATATTCAGATTTTATCTCGGTCTCTTCTCCCGTTTCATGATCCAGCACCCGTTTTATGTAAGTTCCGTTCGGCTTAGCATTGGGACCGAAATGGGAGAGGACTGCCGAGAAGCGCAGAGTTTTGTAACCAGTCCAGTAAAAAGTACCGAGATCCATCATGACTGTTTCCATGAGGATTCCAGCCAAGTTTTCGCTGACATGCTTAATTGTAACTCCGAAACTAAACCGATCTGACAGAGCTGTACTGTAAGTAAGTGCCAGAAATCGATCCTGATATATGAAGTAGTTTCCCGTTCCGTGAGGCATAAACTCAGTGGTTTCTTCCATAGGAGCCATGTGCAGAATGCCAGCACTAAATCCTAGAAAATGTCGGCCTGAAATACGCCGGGATATTCCTATGAAGTCGTAGTAGATCTCCGCCGGCCACTGAACCCGTGCAGCTGACAGTTGTGTTTTTTCAAGCTGTGCAACTGCAGCAGGATTATAGTAGAGGGCAGTTGCATCCTGATTTAGGGCAACTACTGCTTCACCCATGCCAACAGCCCGTGCACCTACACCTATCTTCAGAAATGTAAATACAGACGTTCCTGCTCGTTGACCTCCAAGGATTGGAAAAAAGTTCTGCTGTGCTGATACTGTTGATAGAATCATTAGTGAGATGATAATTATTTTTGTTTTCAGCATCATTTGAAGAAAATCTGCAGCCCTAATTCGATAGTTCTTGGCCGGAGGAATCGGGATGGATCATAGTTGGGGTTCGGGTCGTCAATCATGCTGTACGGAATGATTTCACCGGGATTATAACCATTTCCAGTGAAAGGATTAATTCGTCGTGCAATTCGTTGATCCCAGAGATTTTGGATATCCAGGAACAGCCTGTAGCTTAAACGCCCAAGTTCAAATCTTTTGTAAAGTTTCAAATCGGTATTGGTTGTGGGTTCCTTGCTGATATAGAAGTACGGCTTTTCATCTTCATAAATTCCTTGATAATACTCTACATCATTTTCTTCCCGAATATTATCCACTATAGCACGGGTGTACCGCCTTCCAGTTTCATATTCAAGCCTCAAAGAGGCTCCAAGTCCGGTTGGATGGTTATAAGACAGGTTGGCAAAAATCTGAAAGGGTTTATCCCAGCGGAGGTAAATCTCGTTCAACGGCTTTTCCCGGATCTGTCCTGATTCGACGAGTAGATTGTCGTTGGGATTAGAGCTTTTACCGGTGGCGATAGAGTAGTTGAAATTCACATCGGCGTAGAAGTTTTTCAGCAGGCGGCTCTTGAGGATGATCTCCACTCCACGGGAGCGGGCGTAGTCTGCATTCAAGTACATAAGGAAGCTCATGTGTGAGTACTTCGGGTTTGAAGGCCGGATGGACTGGGAAGTCTCGTAGTCAAACATATCTTTCCAATACGCCTTCATCTCCAGCACCTGGTCCTCGCTGAAACGGTGCTTGATTCCCAGTTCATACTGAACGGTGGTCTTTGGATCCAGATTGGGGTTGCCAAAAACCTGATAAGTCGTAGGGGAAGAGGAGGTCAGTTTGGCATAGACATACTGGAAAGTGGGAAGCTGTGAGAAGTGTCCGTAGTAGAAATAGAGAACATCATTGTCCGTCACTGGATGGGAGATACCCACTCGGGGACTAATCCGCCCTTTTCCGCGATAACCAAAAAATTCAAATGTCTCATCCATGAATATCTGCCGGGCAGCATCAGTAATTACCACAATACTAGAGTCTGCAATAGCATTCTCCACATATTTCCCCGGGAACCAGAAATCGTATCGGAGCCCTAAATTGATAGTCATCCCTTCGAATACAATTCGGTCTTGGATGTAGAATGCGCCAAACGTTGTTTGAGCCCGATAGGCATCATAGTTGCTTCCCAATCCGGTTTCACCCGTCCAAGGTTCATCAATATCCAATACCTGCATTTCAGTATAGGTAATCTCTATCCCGGCTTTCATCTTCTGGCGTGACTGGGTCTGATGGGTCCAGTCCATGTCCAAGCGGTAGTTGTCGCTGGAGATATCGTACCATTCACTGGAGACACCTGTATCATAGAACTCGTCCCCCAAAGTTATATCCACATTCCCATCCAGGTCCTGGATAGTGTAGTTGATAGGCTCCAAATCAAGCCTTTGCAGATATTCACTCCAGTGAAGGTCTTGCACGGCGCTGTGTTCCATTGTGAGGAATCGCCCCATAGTAACTTCGTAAAATGTCTGGGGATTTAGAGTATGAACCCAATTGACATTCAGCAGGCGGGACTCTCTTGTGATGGTGTTATACTGATCGAGAATTTCCTGGTAGCGGTACGGGTAGTAAGTGGAAGAGAAGGCCCGGGGCATGAAGAATCCCTGATTGACGTTCAGAGAGAAATCGTAGGAAGCTGATAGCTTTTTCTGAGGAGTCACCCCCCAGGTCAATTTGTACAATAGGTGCCAATCATTTTCTTCCCGGGGAGTAATCAAATCGAGAAACTCTTCTGTTTGTGTATCACTGAATCCAGGGAGTGACCAGTTACGGTGAGGGTAGACATTTGCAGCTATGGGTAGATGAGTATCTGATCCTTTGCCATAAGCGTTTGCGAAGAACGAGAACTTGCCGGGAAGGTCGAACCCAAGAGCTTTGGGCAACAACTCAAATAGGGTGGATGGACCGCCTAAGTTGAACTCAAGATGGTCGGTGTTATAGTGGCTGTAAGAGTCCTGAGAAAAACCCCAGTTATCGCTGGCGTACTTAAAACTTCCCTCGTATTTATCACGACCTTCCTTCAGCCGGATGTTAATCACCCCGGACATGGCTTGACCGTACTCGGCGTTATACCCGCCGGTGATAATTTCCAGATTGTCAATTGATTCAGCATTTATGAAAAGATTGCCGCCATACCCGGAAAGGGGATCCTTAATGGAAAGACCATCTATGATGAAGAGGCTTTCGTCAATCCGTCCGCCACGGATATGAATTTCGTTATCCACAGTTGTGACTCCGATCTGCTCTGAAAGTATGTCCTCAACACTATTTACGATCTTGTTTTGGATATCATCACTGGATATGCGTGTCAGAGTAGCGGTCTCATCCACGTCGAACAACGGTTTCTTGCCAATCACCACCACTTCCTCGCCCAGCATTAGCACAGTCTGCTCCAGATCGAAGTTTTCCGTTACTGCCGCTCCTGCTTCTACCTTCACACCTGTTTTCAGGAGTATCTTGTAACCCACCATTGAAATTTCAATATCATAACTACCCGGGGAGATACTTGTAATGAGATAATTTCCATCTGAACCAGTCGCTGCTCCGTAATAAGTGCCCTTGATTATTACATTGACACCTGGTAGTGGATTTCCTGTTTTAAAATCTCGAACAGTTCCCTGAATGGAAGCATCCTGCTGACCGAGAAGCATCAGAGGAAGGAATAGCATCAAAGAAAACGAACGTCTCACGGTGTGAATTCCTCCTCAAGCAGATAGCCGAGAAACTTCCCGGCGGAGCCATAGCCTTCCAATACTGGCTTGGAGCCGTTATGAAGGGGGAGGGTCATCAGTACTGCCTTGCCTGAGAGCTGACCGACGCCTACCTCGAACTGGTAACTGGCGCAGACGTTGGGTGTCCCTTCCCATTCGTCTCCACCTCCAGGCTCTTGTAAACGGTAGAGACTCTGAAAATAGGGATGATCTTCTTCATTGTTCTCGTATCCTTTCACGCGGATTGCGATAAGTCGGGAGACCTCGAGGTTCAGTGTTGAATCTATTTGCGATTCGAGTACTCGACCGGTTAGTAGCCTTCCGGAAGGATTGATGGTAAAGGTGGAATCGATGGGGAACCAGACAAACGAGGTGTCTTTCAATTCTGGTGCGTTTACAAATATGTTTCCGCCGCCAGAGAGAAAAGCATAGATGCTGGAGCCGGCTTCGCCATAAGTCTCATTCCCAGTATAGGCCGAGTACCAAATGACGGTGTTAAAGTAATTCAGGTTTGCGTTAAGGTCTGTGGTAGAATAGGGTAGTTCTTCACCAATCTCCCAGACCGAGAATCCGTCACTGCCCAGCAGAGAATCGAGAACATTTCGGTACCAATCCTGTGCCTTATTTTGGCTGTCCTGTGAAAAATCGTCTACAAGCAGTACATCACCCTGTACGGATATAACCTTCCAGTAGTTAACGGTGGTTGGATCGTTAACATCAGGGAAGACGATTGTTTCACTTTCTGCCCCGGCAATGTCCCTTACTTTTAGGTAAAAGGAATGTAATCCAGGTACAAGATCCGTCAGCGTGACGCTGGAATAGGCGGCGGCGTTCAGTTCGCTCCAGCAGGTGTCGCAAGTATCGTCAAGGGCGTAATAGACCGTAGTAATCGTTTCAATCCCATCCTGATCTTCCACATCCCAGACAAAGGTCCTGGTAGGAAAAGTGAAGCTTGTGTCTGTGGGGAGGTCATCCGACAAGGGATTGCTCCTGTAGCGGAAGCTGATGGAGGGAGAAGAGTTTTGGATGGGGAGCACCAGTATGGCTGGTGTTTCATCGGCGAGGCTGTCGTCATCTACAGCAACCACCTCAAAGCTGAAGACATCCAGATCGGTAGTAATGGGGACATAAAACAATGCCGTTTCATCTACAGTATAAGTCCAGGGAGAATTCTCTCCCCAGCGATAACGGTAACCTACAATATACCCATCAGCGTCTTCGCCCCACCAGTAGAGCTCCTGCCGGCTCGTGGTGATGGTTTCGAAGGCATTGCCTACAGCTACCCAGTTAACATACGTTTCCGGTTCAAGTGTAAGGTAGGTCCAAGTGGTGTCGTAAGTCTGAGTTGTGGAATCGTAGCTGATGAAATCAATTGCAGCCCATAGTGTGTCCTCGTTCTGAATGGCCAAATAGAGGGTATCGCTGGCGATGAGCGACAGATAGGTTTCCGGCGCCTGATTCTCGATAGGGAAGGAGGGATCTTCGTATTCCCAAAGAGAACAGCCAGCAACCAGAGCCAGTAGAATGAGAAGAGTGCTTTTATTCTTCAACTGAGAGGGAAAGAAAAAGGGCCCGGAATAGACTGGGCCCTTTTCAGTTTATTGTTATCGAACGAGTGTCATTTTATTATGATCAATGAACTCGCCGGCTTTGATGCGGCAGATGTAAACGCCTGAACTGACCATGGCGCCAGCATCATTTCTGCCGTTCCAGTTCAGCACATGATAGCCGCGATCATAATCACGATTGGTGAGTGTCCGCACGTGGTGACCGAGAATATCATAGATGATCACCTTTACCCGTTTACTTTCCGGGATATCAAACCGGATACGTGTCTCGGGGTTGAACGGATTCGGGAAGTTGGGGTATAGTTTGTAGGTATACGGCTGCAGATCCACATTGTCTCCAATACCGACTTCACCTAGGTCGGCCATATCCCGTACTTCTATCTTGTATGTACCAAAACTGAAGACAAAGATACCGGTGACCGAGGAGAGGGACTGACCTATTTCCAGTGCACCGAGGAAAGCATCAGCTGCTTCATCGGCCATATCGTCATCAATGAGACAGGCTACACCGGATTCATCAACCACACTCCAATCGTACGAACCAGTATCACTCACTGTAACGTTTGTTAGAGTGACCAAACACCCTTCGTATGACTCCACTTCTTCACCATCCTGTGCTAGGTCGGCAGTGCTGACCAGCATAGGAGCCACACTGTTACCCGAACTTTGCACGACGACATCAGATACGCCGATGATCTTGGTGTTGTTATCCCACTGGTAATGTCCATAGGGATCAGCATTGTCATACTCTTCTACGGTGCCTGTGATTGTTACTTCCTCACCGCGGGTCAATTGGCTTCCACTCCAACCCGCAATAATGACACCGTTCCAGGGATCGTCTGCACTCTGGATAGTGTAGGTATCCTGGAAGTAAAACGAGTAGTACTGTGATGTATCTCCAGTAACGATTCCAGATATGGTAACTTCACAGCCGTTGTACGGGGAATCACCCACCGGCCACTCTGTGTACTGTACATCGCTAATGGTCAGGTCGCCATCCTTTGTGATATAACCAAGACAGAGTTGTTCAATATCACTGGGATAAAAGCTTTGCTCAGCTCCTCCCTGATCCTCACCGTCATCGAGTGCATACATGTAGTAGCCTACTCTTGCACCCTCTTCCCCAGTAGCTGGTATTGTACCTTCCCAGGTCGTACCACCAGTATTAACCATCTCAATCGCATCAGAACCAATACCACTGTCTTCAATCCAATAGATGATAACCGCACTTACAACGGCGGAATTATCACTGATCTCGCAGCTCACAACCACGTCGTCAGCCGGTCCCGGTACGCATGGTGTTCTGCTCACATCCTGGATGTTGGGCGGTCCAGAGCCAAACTCGATGTCCGACATGTACAAGGGTTCCAGCTTGTAAGCGGTGGAGTCAACATAACTACCATAGTGGTGGTACACCCAGCCACGAATGGACTGAATAAATGTCCCTGCCGGTGGCCGGCCGTTCTCTTCCTGCCAGACAGCAATGCTGTCGGAGTCGTCGTCAATGTTCACCGAACCGGAACCGTCGTCTACGGACCATTCGCCGTAGGGAAGATCGCTATCTATGACAGTGACATCAGCAACACGTACCATGACATTACCCCACTGTTCGGCTTTTGTGGGCCAGCGGAGATCTCCTGTAGCGACAGTATCTACTACGGGCTGATCAAGGCCCACATCGATAATATCTATCCCTTGAGTAATGAATAACTCCGTCATGTTAGCTGGGTAGGTGGAGTATTCGTATATGTACCCTGTGGCCTGCACTTTGTCGCCTTCGTAAAGGACAGGGAATGCGGAACTGTCCGTGTCGTAAGAGAGGATGGCGCTCCAGGGACCCCCATGTTCATCTTCGTAAATGAACTTAATGCCTGCACCGGCATAGCTGAGCCCAGTGGGCATGGTGACGATTCCCTCAAGTGTAACTGTATCTCCATACATGTAAGACATGTCAGAAGCTGCATCCTCACCAGCTTCAATCAGATCGCTGTATAGTACCTGTTGAACTCGTTGGATGCGGGTAACCCCTTCTTCAACGACATCCCGAGCCAGGCGTGGTTGGATCTTGAAGTCGCCGTAGGTGTAATCCAGCACACCCACTACTTCTGCCAGTATCTGTAAAGAGTCCGGCCAGTAGTAATAGTCCCAGTTGTCGTCAAGGCGGGCTGATCCGGTTCCGTCTGTGACGGACCATTCACCATAGCCCAGATCTGGATTGTCCACCGAGCAGTCGGAAATTCCTACCAATACACCTTCGTAAGCTTCAGCATTGTCCGTCAGCTCAGCACAGGTCACTTCCAGGGGATTCACGCCCAGGCTGCCGTGGGTGATGATGTCGAATGATGTAACATCGGTGATTTCCGTCTTATTGTAGTATTCTATCACTGTGCCGGTTATGGTCACGCTATCACCTTCCGCCACGGAATGGACGATACCCTCTGGGGAGTTTATGTCGAAGTTGTCCCAGCCGCCGTACTCAAAAACGACAATCCCGCTCCAAGGAGCTTCTGCATCCTGAACGTAAATGTTCCGGTTGTCGCTGCCGCCCCAAAACTCTGCAGTAACAATTCCGGAAATGTTAACTTCCTGATCAACCAGGGGGCTGGCATCACTGCTGTCAGGATTAGGGACATACTGGATGTCGTAAATGGATGTGATTTCAACTGTCTCATTCCAAGTAACACTGTATAAATCTGATTGAGTTGTGTTCCCATCGCTATCTGTCAAAAGAACATAGAAGTCAACTGTTAATCCTTCTGCCTGTCCTCCCATGGTGGCGGAGTAGGTGGAATCACCGTTGTCCATCATGGCATCAAAATCCCAGGTGTTACCTCCGTCGTCCGATGTGACATTTTCAGCAGTTAGTCCGGGTAGGTCATCAAACGCAAATGCAGTAACGGACACGTCTTCACTTGGTGCCGGATACATCGGTTCGAACTCAACTGATAGCAATGTTGGTCCCATTGAGTGAGGATGAGAACCCAGATAATCGAATGTATCCTGATCATAGACTATCCACTCAGCATCATCGGCATCTGTTCCCGCTGACATAGCCCAATCGCCTCCATTACCAGAGGTAACAGATGCTTTTCTGACGAGTGTGTGATCTTTTGTGCCGTCTGCGACACCGGCAACTTCCCAGCCGCTGCCGGGATCATCGCCCATCTCACCAATTATATCAATAATGGTATATGAGCTGGCTGTTGCACCTGCTAGCGTTATAGCAAAAACATCGTCTCCATTACTTAGATAAGTAAAGGTTTGATCGCCCTCAGCAGCAATTATAGGATCAGCATCTTGATGATAAACCACATACACATCACCAGCTGCTACAATAGTTCCCGCTGCAAATGTGACGTTATCGGGGTAGTCCCATTCGCCCTCTGTATCACATCCATTGCTACAGCTTGACAAAGAATATGCGCTTAGATCAATATCTGCTCCTGTGCCATTGTAGATTTCCAGTGCCTTATTGTAACTGCTTCCTTCGATAAACTCGGAGAAAAACGGTTCTGATGAAGGTTCGACAATTTCCTCTACACTGTAGTTATCAAAATACATCTCATCAGTGCTGGCTGCACCGAAAAAGTCGTTGGCGTCAAGCCGCACTGTACCATCGCCTAGACTATAGGTCCACTGATGTAGTACTGTGCCGTCCAGGGTGAACTGTGCCAAATCCTGGTCTAGGTCAACGATGACCTCAACTGATTGCCAGGTATCAGCAGTCCAACTGAAGTTGATTTGCGTGTCAGCGTTCAATCTACCGCTTCCTCCTGCATCGAAATATATCTCCATAGCCCAATCAAATGGGTTCGGGGTGAATCCGTACATCATATTGAAATAACCACTTTGGCCATCTGGGATGTAGGCTTGAAAAGAAGTACTCCAAGATCCTTCGGTCAGTGACCCGTAAAGATGGACCAGGTCGTTACCCGATGCGATCACCACGGAGTTTGGACTGCTATAAGAGTAGGTGCCGGAAACGAATGGGTCTTCTCCGCCGCCACCACCACCGCTCCAGGTGTCCCATCCCTCAGCTCCCTGGTTAACCAATTGTAATCCAGGGATCAGGCCATCGAAATCATCAAAAAACTCGGTGAATCGCATCTCAGGGATGATAATTTCGTAGTCGATTAGCGTTGTCTGCTGATTATTTTGCGTACTCGAGACTGCTTCCGGCGCTGCTTCAGCTAGTGCAAACTGAGGAACAAGCACTGTACCGCAGACTAACATGATCAATAATAGCTTCTTCATGGTTGCCTCCTATTTGTTTAATTGATAATGACGAATTTACTTTCCTTTATTCTGCCATACAACGAGCTTTCTTCATCCATGTTCTCCACAGTGAAAAGGTATAGCCCTGTTGCGACAGCCTGATCGTGCCGGGTGATTAAATCCCAGGCGTGTTCTCCTCCACTGAAACGGGGATTCTTGTTTTCATCAATGTTCTGAATATCCGCTCCTGCGTAGGTTGCTTCATCGTGTTGGATAACATCCACTAAATCTCCTGCAAGAGTGAAGATGCGGATTTCAGCCTTGCTGGGTAGATTGGTGAACCAGATCATCCGTTCCCTGCTTCCGTACCCTTCCCAGACAGCTTGACCGCGGTATGGATTTGGGTAAACCCGAGGTGGATCTGGCCAATCATCAGTTGCTGCCTTAGCTCCAGGATAGACATACTTTCTGTTGGGATCGCCCCGATCGTAAGCGGTAACGGAGTAGTAATTCAGCCAACCGCTCTTTACATCTTCGTTGATGAATTTGTAATGGTAATACCTGTCGTTAATTTCCACACTGTCCGCTTCGCCGTCTATATTGGTGATCTGTACTGCATCGAAGCCGGTGTTGTAGCCGATATCTGCATAAGCGCTGTCAGTTTTATCGAACTCAGCCATTAGTGTAAATTCAGCAGACTCGTCCCCGAACGTTTTACGGGCGCCCCAAACCCTGTATCCCTCAAAATCCTTCTCTCTGCTTATGGGATCTATGAAATCCTCAGCATTGTCATCCCAGTAGATAGTGACTATTTGGTCGCCCACATCCACCGTCATGTTGGGGACTGGCGGTGGTTCGGGTAGGATGTAGCGGTCAATCACACCGTCTTCGTCAATGTCTTCTCCTTCATCGAGAATATTATTGCGGTTTTTGTCCTCTCCGTCGTATGCTTTTTGAGCCCAGTCAGCATTTGTACGTAGATTCGCACGGCGGGCTGGAGAATCGTCTCCGCTGCCAGACCATAGACCGGTTACGATAGCAAACACCACGTTGCAGGAATCACCGGGCAGGAGTTCCCAACTCGAGGAGTCACTATCAGTCGGTTGGCTGCCAAATGGTCCTGCCGAAGTCATGAAGAGCCAGCTGTTTGACTGGTTAGGATAGCCCTCATCGGTGTACAAATCGCCTGTCCCTGGTGGTACGGAACTGTGAAGCTGTTGGTATCTGTCATAATCTGTCAGGGGCATGGTGTACCCTGGATAATCCTCGTTGTTGCTGCTGGTCCAGACCCACTGATTGAAGTAAGTATCCCAGTATGGACGGGGTACCGATCCTCCCAGGATGTTAATGCCAATGTACGATTGAGCCCAACCGTCGTCTCCGTCTAAATCATATTGGTAGCCTATGTCTCGATTGAAGCCCGCTTCATCAAAAGATCCGTCAAAACCATCAAGATTATCGTACCAGTTGAAACCACCACCCGGCTCGTAGATGTTAGTGTAGTTCATATTGGCAACGGAAGCATCGGCCCAGATACCTGCATAAATATTATTGATCGTCTCCTCTGATTCATTTCGGATGGTGTAGTTCAAGATAACGAAAGCATCGGCATAGGTGAAGTTCCAGGCATACGATTCCATATGTACAGTTATGCCCAGAGGATTATGGTTTGGGATTCCAAGATCATCTTCTGGGGTGTCTCCATAGTCCTTAAATTCTGTAATAAAGTCCTGATGAGAAACGGCAAAGGGAGAGAAGTACTGGGCCATGGAATCCTCCGCAGTGGAGGAGATGGAGGACATGATGGAGATGTTTGAATTGGCGAAGAGCTCGAATCCCTCTTGGCCTGATTCGAACACACCGTCCACTATGGAAGTGGAAACGCGCCGTTCACCATTTACCAGTCCACCGATCCACAATCCTGAAAAGGAAAAATGTTCAATCTGTTCTCTAAGGATTTCCGTATGCTGTTTATATTGACAGGAGGAGAGGATGCGTCCGTTTATTTGATTCCATCCATTGCCGAGCACACCGAAGTTTGTAACGGTCATCCCAAGCTGTCCTACGGAGGTGTATTTATCGAAAACATCCTCCACAGTTTGGGCACTGCTCATATTAATGATTACAACAGACAGTATGCCCATTATTGTTTTAAAGACTCTTCGTAGAATCAAAATTTCTGCTATAGATTTTGAATAAGAAAACATTTGAAAGTTGAATGATTTTACCTCGGCCGGCCACCTCGAAACCGGGCTTGAAGTTACTACCTGCCAATTCATAAATCAACCATAGTTGTAACGATTTTGACTCTTTACATGACAGTTGTAACTTCACCATCATGCATTTGAATCTCATTAGGAAAATTGCACTTTTAATTTTGGTGGCAGACATTACTGCCCAGGGTGTATCTACCATCAAATATTTTCATAGCGAGGATGATTTCCTTCGTGGAGCTGCCATGAAGTCTTCAGATATTACCGATGATCCTTATATACAAGTACTGTACAATAGTTATGGCCAGATGATTTCCAAATCTCAAGTTGTACTTAATGGAGAAATCCATTCAGAAACAATTTTCGAGTATGCTGAAGATGGGTCACTTCGGAGAAAGTCTGAGCGGAACGAGAAGAGTAATGTCATCAAAATGTACGTGTACGGAGCTGAGGAGATGTCGGAGATATTCATCGGCTACGCCTTTCCCCAACGACCGTTTTCTGAGTTTCAGGACCGTGTCACCATCTACAGCTATGACGAAAGTGGAGATGTGACGGAATACCTTTTTAAGAGTATTGACAACTATCCCTTCGGTGCGGTACGGCTTTCATATTTCGAGGGAGGGCTGCCTGCGGAAGAGCGCTGGATTCTGCTGCCGGAAGAGCGGACAATGAGATTATTTGATTACGATTACGATCCTACTTCAAGAAGCTACGCCTTGACAGAGTACGACTCCACCGGGACAAAAATCAGCCAAGTAGGACTCGTGCTGCCTACGAAGTATATACCAGAATTATATGAACTTTTGAGTGGTTCTGAATCAAGATCGGGAAATGTATTAGAGGAGAGTGATGAAATCCTGGATGATATCCATTCTAGATTAAGTAAAGGGTGGAATCCTAGCGATGATGGAGCTTTATTGGAATTAGGCGTTCTCACATCGCCTGATCTAATTTATTTAACGGATGGAGACACTCTGGAGGTGACATTGGTGGATGTTACTAAAGAGTTCGTCCGCTTTATGTTCTTCGGAGAAAATGAGTTACTCACCATGCCCATTTTCAAGGTGCAGGAAATCGAAAGACGTGACGGCAAGGTTATCTATCCGGTGATCTACTAATGAGACACAATAGGCTTGGATTTGCTTACACCAAAAAGTATATTGGAGTTACTATGAAAACTAAACTGATTCTCTTAATCTTACTTTTTTCTACACTTTCACCACAGGACAGCTATCCACCGCCTTCGAACCTGATTACTATCCCAACAGCCGGCGGACTGATACGCGGGAGTTTCTCCGCTGAGCTCAGGCTTCAAAAGGAAGGGGGACTTAATTTTGGTATGGCTGCCGGAGTGACGGACCGTTTTCAGTTTGGGGTTTCCTTTGGTGCCAGCCAGTTGATCGGCGATGATGTTTTGCAGTGGCACCCACGTCCGGAGGTGAATCTTAAATACCGTATTATGGATGAAACGATGAACATGCCTGGTGTTGCCCTAGGACTCGAAACACAAGGTTTTGGCGGTTACAATACCGGGGACAGCTTGAATCGCTATGATGTGAAAGCGTATGGACTTTATCTGGCGGGAAGCAAGAATTGGCAAACACCACTGGGAAACATAGGGCTCCATTTCGGAGCTAACTATAACTTCACCGAAACGGATGACGGTGATAAGGATATCAGCCTGTTTGCCGGTACAGATATCGAGATTAATCCAGAGCTGGCACTGCTATTTGAGTACAATGCCGCCCTCAATGAGAACGAATACGGCGCCGAAGACATCTCAATCAGTCGTGGAGGATATCTTAATGCTGCCGTCAGGTGGACATTTGTGGATCGACTCCATCTAGAGATAGACTTCAACAATCTTTTGTTCGATGAAGAGAAAGTTGGCTATTTCAATCGTGAACTGAAGATCATTTACATCGAATACTTTTAAGATATATCAATGAAAACATTAGCAATTTCTACGCTGGTTTATATTGTCCTCATGCTGACAACCATCTTTGGTCAAGCACCTCAGGATCTGCTAGCCAAATCCGATGAACTACAGGAAACAGACAAACTTCAGGCTAACTATGACCTGCTAAAGGAGTTGGAAAAATCTAATCCAGGCGACCCGGAAGTACATTGGCGGATCGCCCAAGCACATTTTAATTTTTCAGATAACACCGAGAACAAAGGATTAATCAAAAAGCATATTCTGGAAGGTTTCTATTATGCTGATAAAGCGCTGAAAATTGATGACAACAACTGGGGAGCCCACAAGTGGTACGGGATCATGATCGGACGCAAAGGAGAGATCGAAGGCATCAAGCAGAAGATTAAAAATGCCTACGAGGTGAGCGATCATGTATTGCGGTCCATCGAACTCAATCCAAATGATGACGGCAACTATCATGTCATGGGCCGCTGGAACTACGATCTGGATGATCTCAGTCGGGCTATGCGCATTTTCGCCGCAGCCTTCTTCGCCAAACCGCCTATTGGAAAGTTCGAGGAAGCTAAGTACTATTTTTCGAAAGCTGCAGAATTGAATCCCTCAGATGTGAGAAATCATCTCTGGCTGGGCAAGACTTACATCAAATTGAAAGACAGACGAAGCGCAAAGAAAGCGTTAGAGGCTTGCCTGGCGATAGAGCCGAAGTCAGATAGCGATAGGCTCATTCAGAAGGAAGCCCGTAAACTCCTGGGGAAATAACACTCTTGGCCGACATTCCGGCCACTCTTCCACACAATGGCTGATCTAGAAGAAAAAAGACTGTCCACGAAGCAGGTCTTTAAAGGCCGTCTTCTGGATATATGGGTGGATGAAGTGGAGCTCCCTGACGGATCCACATCCACTCGGGAATTTACCAAGCATCCTGGAGCTGTGGTGGTGATCCCAGTCCTACCGGATGGCAAAATTCTCCTGATACGCCAATACCGATATCCTATAAGCGAAGTGGAGATAGAGCTCCCTGCCGGTAAGATCGACCCAGGGGAGGAGCCCGAAGAGACGCTGCATAGAGAACTGATAGAGGAGACAGGTTACCGAGCCGGGAAGATCACGCAGGTGGTAGAGATTCATCCCTGCGTGGGCTACAGTGATGAGCGGATGTGGATGTATCTGGCAGAAGATCTCCAAAAGGAAACACCCCATACCGATGACGATGAATTTATAGAGGTGATACCCACAGAATTAGAAGAGTGTTTAAGACTTGTCCGCACCGGTGAGATCAAGGATGTAAAAACTATCATCGGACTTTTCTGGGCGGAGAAACTCATGGGCGGCATTTGGAATCCTCCGAAATGATCTTCTCTTAATTGTTATCACTCCCATGCCACATTCATCTTCCACGCCTGCTATAGAAAAGCTTACTGACATCATAAAGGAATCCGCTCACACTCTCGGTTTTGAGAAAGTTGGAATAGCTCCAGCAACTCCATTGGATTCTGAAGCGGATCGACTGGATGAGTGGCTCCACCATGGCCGTCATGCCACCATGAATTGGATGGCAGTTCGTTCCGACGAGCGTAAGAATATCTTAAACTATTTCCCCGAGGCGAAATCTGTCATCTGTGTCGGTATGAATTACTTTCATGGAATTGCCGATGGGGAAATGAAAATTTCCAACTATGCCTGGGGAGACGATTATCACGTTCTGCTGAAAGAGCGCTTGTACCAACTGCTGGAATCGGTGAAAGAGCGACTTCCGGATGTGAAAGGCGTGGCCTGTGTGGATACATCTCCTGTGATGGAGAAGGTATGGGCTCAGCGTGCCGGCCTGGGCTGGATCGGTAAGCATACCAACCTGATCAGCCGAGACTACGGTTCGTGGCTTTTCCTGGGAGAATTGATCCTCGATTGTGAGTTGGATTATGATGATCGCTTTGAAGAAGATCTTTGCGGATCGTGTACCGCCTGCCTCGACGCCTGTCCGACCGATGCCATCGTGGAAGATTACCTGGTGGATTCCCGCCGATGCATCTCCTACCTCACCATTGAACACCGGGGTGATCTTCCGGATGAATTCGCCGGGCAGTTGGGAGAGTGGATTTACGGCTGCGACATCTGCCAGGAGGTCTGTCCGTGGAACCAGAAATTTTCGCAGAAAAGCCGGGAACCTTTATTCGCTCCCACGAGTGAAATCGTCGAACGAAATCCAGAGGAGTGGAGTAGACTCACCGAGGAGGAATACCGTCGAATCTTTAGGAATAGTCCCGTCAAGAGAGCTAAATTTACCGGGCTAAAGCGCAATATTCAGTCCGTTTTATCTAACAGCTAATCAGGAGCAGCAATGAAAAAATCAATTCTCGGATTTTTTACTCTAATTACCGTTGGATTCGGACAGTTTGTGCCGAATATTTCTGTGGCTACGGTGGACGATGCCAACGCCACCCTCATTAACTCAGCTGGTCTGGGATTGTCGCGTGATTTCAACATGTGGATTACTCAGCCTACTCACTGGACAAAGCTCGATTCCATCACTTACGACTTTGGTTTTTATGGCCAAGAAGGGATTTCGGGATTCGGTTTTACGCACATGCAGAATGGGCGAGATCTACTTCATTCTGGAAGCGGGAAGCACCTCGGCGGCGGATTCTATCTTGGGAATACCTCACATTTCTCAAGTGACGGATACGAAGCCATCGATATGGGATTGCTTTACCGCGGACACTCATGGTTTTCCGCCGGATTGCAGTGGAAAAACCTCTGGTCCCGGGATCGCGGAGGACGACAAGATCAGCAGTTTCAGATTGGTGTGGCTTTAAGACCATTCGGCAATCGCCTCACGGTGGCTTACGATCATCGATTTTCCTCCGGTCCCTATGGAGAGTCCAGTGACTTTCTGGATGGCGGCGGAATTGCTCTAGTCCAAGCTGAAGTCATTAACGGCATCAAACTGTTTGCCGGCTATGATTTAGGGGAAATGACCAAAGGAGTGCAAGTCGGAATCTCTTTAGGCTTTGGACAGATGAGTGTGGAAACCTTCCACAATTTTGACAGCAACAGTGATTACGTCAGTCCCAGCCTTACCGGCTATTTCATATCTAAAGAAAAACGTCGAACTGTGATCAAAAGCAAAAAGCCAACGTTTGTAGAACTGGGTTTTGAGCAGCCCATGTCGGACTCGCCTTCGCCCAAAGCGTTTTTTGGTCCTAAAACATTGACGTTGAGGGAGTTAGTGAATGAGATTAACGATTTGGCTAAAAACCCAGATGTGGATGGAGTCGTACTGCGAGCAGATCATTACGGCTCAGGTACCGGGATGCTTCAGGAATTGGTAAATGCACTGAGGAAAGTGAAAGCCTCCGGAAAAATAATACTGGCTTTCTTGGACAGCGGCAGCGACCAGCAGTACGCCTTGGCGTGTATAGCCGATTCCATCTATCTCAACAGCGGCGGGGCTTTGGCTGTTACAGGTAGTGCTTTTGGTATCGGTTTCTACAAAGGACTATTCGATAAGCTCGGTATAGATGCTCAGTTTTACCGCCGGGGGGATTACAAAACAGCCGCCGAAACATTTACCCGGAAAGAGTTGACTGAGACCAGCCGGGAAGCTTACAAGGCAGTCCTTCACGATCTTCAGGAATTTTATTCCGGGATGATGAAACACGGTCGGGGGTGGACTGATGAAAAGCTGAATGAAGTCTATGATGAACTTATATTCACAGCCCAAATGGCGCTGGAAGCAGGATTGATTGACGGTATTTACCATCCGGATGAGATTGAAAAGAAGGTGAAGGACATTGCCGGTGACGAGGTGGTGCTGGTGAAGTTCCATAAACAGCCTAAGCAGTGGGAATATGACTGGGAATCTCCGGCGGGCCCGAAGATCGCGCTCATCTACGCTGAAGGCCCCATTCAGCCGGGCAAGAGCCAGCCGTCACCTTTTGGCGGAAACAAGGTTATCGGTTCGGAAACGACCTCTAAAGCAATCCGCAACGCTCGGGAAGATAAGTCGGTAAAGGCCATCGTTCTTCGTGTTAACAGTCCTGGTGGATCGGTGCTGGCATCCGAAGATATCTGGCGCGAAGTTCACCGGACAACTCATCCAGATTCCTCTGATAAGGAAAACCAGAAACCGTTTATCGTATCCATGGGGAATGTGGCAGCGTCAGGTGGATACTACATTTCCTGTGCCGCCGACACCATAGTGGCTGACTCAACATGCATCACCGGCTCCATAGGTGTGCTGGGTGGGAAGATTTCGCTTGGGGGATTGTACCAAAAAATTGGCTTTGATGTGGAAATCGTAAAGGAGCACGAACACGCCGACGCCTTCGGAAGTCACCGCTCCCTTACTGAGAAAGAGGGGGAGAGCTATCAGGGAATTATCGACAGCTTTTATGAGCAATTCCTGCGACGTGTGGCTGAAGGCCGCGGGATGACTATCGAAGAGGCGGATGCTGTTGCCCAAGGCCGTATCTGGACCGGCATGGATGCCAAGGAGGTTGGTCTGGTGGATGAGTTGGGCGGACTGGAGCGGGCTATAGAAATCGCCCAGGAGATGGCAGGCTTGGATGAAAATAAATACGAACTGCAGATTATTCCCGGTATGGAAGGGGTAAAGTTTGAGTTCAAAGTGCAATCAAAGTCAGGCATGCAGAAATTGCTGGATGCCTTTGAAGAAGATATTCCCGTCGCCCGTCTGTTGGATAGGGCTAAGCTGATTCACGATGAAAAAGTGCTCTATCTCATGGATGGAGTGATTATTGATAACTGAGAGTTGAGGGAATAATTCACTACAGGGACACAGAGACACTGAAAAAATGATTATTAGCGAAAAATTAAAAGAATGTTTTGATTGGTTTTACAATGATCTCCTCTGTGTCTCCGTGTCTCAGTGGTAAAAAAAGGATGACATTATGCCTAAAGTAGGAGTGGTTCTTTCCGGTTGCGGCGTTAATGACGGTGCCGAGATACACGAATCGGTCATCACCATGCTGGCTCTCGACAGGGCCGGAGCTGAGTATCAGTGTATGGCTCCTGATGTGGAGCAAATGCATGTAGTTAATCACCTCACCGGCGAGGTAGCGGAAGGGGAATCACGGAACGTGCTGGTGGAATCTGCACGCATCGCCCGGGGCGAGATTGTAGCTCTGGCAGGCGTTACCAGCAATGATATGGATGCTCTCATTTTCCCCGGCGGATTCGGCGCGGCTAAGAACCTATGTGATTTCGCCGTGAAAGGAGCTGACTGCCATGTCCATTCGGAAGTACTCCGCGTGGTGAAGGAGATGCATAAAGCCGGAAAACCCATCGGTGTGATTTGCATTTCCCCGGCTATGATGGCGAAAGTGATGGAGGATTCCGGCTCTACTATAGACCTTACCATCGGTACTGATGAAGAGACAGCCGGAGCCATCGAGTCCATGGGTGCCTCTCATGTGAGTTGTCCCGTGGAGGAGTTTGTGGTGGATCACGAGAATAAGATTGTCTCCACCCCGGCGTACATGAGCGCAAATCGCATTACCGAGGTGGAAGCAGGTATAACTAAACTGGTTGATGAGGTGCTTAAGCTTATCTGAATGAAGCTCGTCAAGATTCCAAATAATAATCTCCCCGAAGAGGGGTGCGGAGCGGTCATGTTTATCGGTGACAAGACTGTTGGGCTGTTCAAAGTTCACGGAGATTTACTGGCATTGAGAAATATATGTCCGCACCGGGGCGGCTCACTGGGTGAAGGAGAAGTTACGGGTGAAATAGTCGCCTGTCCGTGGCACGGGTGGGAGTTCAACTGTCGTACGGGAGTAGCGGTTGAAAATCAGGAGATATCTGTGAAAACGTACAAAATATTGAGCCAGTCAGACGGAAAATATCTGGAGTGGAATGATGAGTGATCTATGGAAAGATCCGCTTGAAGATTTTTCGGGGAAAATGCCGATTTTTCCTCTACCTAATGTGGTTTTCTTTCCCCACACTTTTCTTCCTCTGCATATTTTTGAGGAACGCTACCGAGCCATGGTAGCAGACGCTACAAACGGGGAGAAGCTGATCTGCATGGCGCTCCTTAAACCCGGCTACGAAGACGACTACGAAGGGTCCCCACCTATTCATACTGTTGGGACGGTAGGTTTTATGCCCATGAAGAAGGATCATGCGGATGGGACGTCAGACGTTCTGCTCGTGGGAATGGACAAAGTTAAGATCAAAGAGATCACTAGCGATACGCCTTACCGAATGGCAGAAGTGGAGATTCTACATGATGTGGTGGGAGAGTCAGATCCAGAAGCGCTTCAGGAAAAGATATTTCAGCAGTTCAATGTTCTAAATGATGATAATCTCCTCTCTGCCGCCACGCAATTTTTTAGCGAGGGTTTAGACTTTGAAATGGCAGTGAATCTGGTAATTAGTCATCTCGAAATTGAAGGTGAAGAGAAACAGAAACTACTTGAGCTGGGTGATCTATCCCTTCGAGCCAAAGTACTACTTCAGTATCTGGAAAGCGGTTTACGGGTAGATTTGGCTGCTGATTTCGGAATTGGTTTTGCCGGTGATTTGAGAATGAACTGATACTAATATCTGATGAAATTATGACGAAGGAAAATCAAATTCAGGGAAAATGTTTCTGCGGAAAATATCGATATACTATTACAGGAACGCCTCATCGAGTTGTTCATTGCCATTGCGGGAACTGTCGGCGATCTGTAGGTGCGGCTTATGTTACCTGGGTAGTGATAAAGAGAAGCCAATACACCATAAACGACAAGCCGCCTGTTCATACTGCCACAAATCGAGCCATCCGATCTTTCTGCAAAAAATGCGGTTCCAGTCTAACCTATTTTCACCCCAATCGTCCAGAGTTTATGGATGTTACTGCGGGTACCGTCAATCATCCTGATAAACTGTCTCCGGATTGGCATATTTTGGGAAAACGAAAAGTGGAGTGGGTGAAATTGCACGACAATCTTCCCTTTTATGAAAACTATCCAGATTAGATCAATCGAGTAATTGCTATAATACCTTTTCCAAGTTCAGATAATTCCGCACTGACGCAGCACATCACACCAAGCAGTGATTTTATCATCTCGCTCGGCTGAAGACATTTTTGGAACGTACTCCACCTCGGTCGCCGTTTCTCTCTCCTGAATCTTCTCCGGCCACGCCTGAGTAACAACCATCCGTGCAGTGCCTAATCCTGTCATATCTCTGTCGGCAGAGGTGTACACCGATTGTCTGATAAGATCAGCGATAAGCTGCACCAGCGGGGACCGTCCTGATCCTCCGGAAATGGTAATGTGACGGATGTCAACTCCAGTTTTTTTTCGGATGATCTCATAAATGTCGTGCACAAGGAATCCGATAGATTCCATTCCGGCTCGTACGATTTCATCCGGGCTGGCATCGTCCAGATCTGACAGTATCGGTTCGAATTCATCAGTCCAGTACGGCGCGGCCAGACCATTCATCCCGGGCACTAAGATGCCCGAAGTCGTTCCGCCACAGCGACTGTCCCACTTCATTTCTTCGTGAGAAATACCGAGATGACCTTCCAGCCAGCGGAAGAGCGAGCCTACGCTATTGATGGTCCCTTCCAGCATGAAGCTGCGGTGAGATTCCGTGGAGTTCAGGATGTTGGTGAGGAGCGACGGAACTACTATCATATTTTCGCCTGTATTGACCTGAACCGATCCAGACGTGCCGAAGTTCATGGCCACATCTCCGCTCTCCTGATGACCGTGACCGATGAGAGATGCTTGTTGGTCGCCAATGACACAAAGCAGAGGGACTCCGTACTCGTGCACTTCGCCGAAACTGCCGCAGGTCGGCTTTAGAAGCGGGAGGGAGCTTTCGCTGATCCCGAAGATATCCAGAAGTTCTGCATCCCATGTGCCGGATTCCAGATTGAACAGGAGCGACCGCCCGGCAATGGATTCATCCACGACAGGCGTGCCGGTTAAAGTGTGTGTCAGGAAAGCGCTGAGTGGTCCGAAGAGAGCCGAGCCAGCATCCAATCGTCCTTGCAGCTCAGGATCCTGCTCAACAGTGAAAGCGAATTTAGGTCCGCCAAAATGAGCGCTTAGCGGCATGCCGGTCTTCGACTCGATGAGAGAGCGATGCTTCTGGAAACGGCCGAGAGTGTCCCATGCTCGTGTATCCTGCCAGCTCATGGCCGGCGTCAGCGGTTCAACTTTCTCCTTATCCCAAAACAGGAACGTGGAGCGCTGGACAGCCATCCCAATCGCCTCTACATGGAGTGAATGCTCTCCGCAGAAAGTAATCATTTCATCAATCAGGCGTCTACAGGTGACTGCTATCTCTTGCGGATCAGATTCTGCCCAGCCGGGATTCGGCCGGTGAATGGCATGGCGGATTTTCTGACTGTGGACGACTTTCAGTTCCACATCGTAAACGAATGCCTTAGTGGCGGAGGTGCCCTGATCCAAAACCAGGATTACCTGCTTCGCCATGTTTAAAGGATTTCAACCACTTTATCACCTACATTCACTTGACCCTCCTCATTTACAGAAGCATACCATCCCCGCCTGTCCATCATGGTCTTCATAAATTCAGGTCCCTTTTCTCTGCCAACGTAGGGAAGACTATACAAATTTGTGCACGGTTCGCACTTGAAGGTAATTTGAATTGTAGCTTCACCGACACGGTAGGTCTTTCCCGGGGAAAAGTCTTTATTGGCTATCCCGGCAGTCGTCAGGTTTTCCCCCAGATCACCCGGTTTGATAGACCATCCTTCTCCGTTTAACTCTTCGATAATCTCCATGGGTAGCAGCAAGACCGCCATGTCGGGATCGTTCTTTTTCTTTATGTGGCGGTACCGGTTGTAATCCCCTTCCAGCCCATTGCGAGTGATTCTTGTGGAATTGACCGGTAGTTTCGGAAGACCGTGTTGGCCGGGCGTATCCGGTTTGATGTTAATAGAACAGACTTTTTCTTCCATTGAGTAATACGATTTTATCCGCTGAAATATAAAAAAGAAATGTTCTTCAGACCTTAAAGGATTTCAAAACTTGGAAGGTTGCAGGATATTCAGGAAATGGTGATACCGTAGAGTTCTTCGAACTCTCCAGTAGGCAGCATTCGGATCGCGTCCCAGGTGAGTTTGGTGCAGACCCGGGCACAGATCTGGCAGCCGATGCACTCGTCGAACCGGATCTGAACAGGCGGGATGGGGATGTTGTACTTTTCGTAGGGAACAGATTCGATGCAGTCCACTGGACAGAACGGGACGCACACCTGGCAGCCGGTGCAGCTATCCTCATCTACCACAGCCATTAGCTGTGGACGCTTCTTTTTCTGCCCGGGATCACCTGCCAGTTCCGGGACACCCTTGTAATGTTGATATGCTTTTGCTGTTTTAACTGCCATGAATGTTATGCCTTATAGTTGTTGAAATTAGGATTCTGTCAGGGGAGATTCAAGGGAAAGTTGGTTGGGACTCACTCCCAGCCTAAGTATTCTCTTACTGGTTTTATCTTAACGTTTTTCGCTTTCTTCGCTGCTAACCACTCTCTTCTCCATTTTCATTATCCCGCGACTGTTAAGCCCGATCACCCCGCACAAGGCAGCTCCCACGCCGATGACTAGGAAAATAGTACTGATGGGGACAACTTCCGCCAGAGGTCCTACCAGTCCCGAAGAGAGCGCCGTGAAACCGATGACAGCCATACTCACCATGGAAAATATACGGCTCCGCAGGCGGTCGGGGACCACACTCTGGATGATTGTCGTCCGGGAAACGGTGATCATGGGGATGCCGATTCCGTGAATAAAGAGGAGGATTTTGGTCGCCTCGTAATTGCCGATGTAATAGAGCAGACTGTATGTAAGTCCGTCCAGTACCATTCCCCAGAAGAGTACGCGGCTCCGATTTATCTTCTTCCCAAAGCGCCAGATAAAGAGAGTCCCGGCCAGCATTCCGCCGGCCATGTGCGCTTCTATCATAGCATAGGCGCCGAAGTCAAGGTTCAACACTTCCCGAACAAATATAGGCGTTCCAACCATGGCTGGCCCCATGATGAAAAGGTTGTTTACTGCGGTAAGAGTAATTAAACCTGCCAGATCACCCTTTTTTCTGACAAACTGCAGACCTTCCTTAAGCTGATGCATGTGAGTGGCAGGTTCTTTTTCCTGCTGGATCGTAATGTGCTTCTTCGAAATGAGTGCTATGCAGATCATACTGACAGAGAAACTGACAGCGTCGATGGTGAAAAGGTGATTGAGTCCAACCCAGGCGAACAGTGCTCCGGCCAGCACAGGTCCGGATAGATGAGCTAGCTGACCTGAAGTGGAAATGAAGGCGTTGGTTGAAGTGAGTTGTTCAGGTTTGACAAGACTCGGTATCAATGCATCCCGGGCGGGATAGAAAAGGGTGCCGAATGTTGAGACAGTAAATGCGAAGGTGCCGATGATGAGGGGCTCTGTTCCGCCATTCAATAGATAGGCCACAAGCGAGCCCACAAACAGCATCCTTGCGCCGTCAGAAAATATCATGACGCCTCTCCGGTCAAATCGGTCGCCTATGACACCGGCCATGAGACTAAACAGTACCGCCGGCAGATAGACACTTACGGCTACCAGAGATGTTGAGGTCTTGGAACCGGTAAGTTCCAGAATTAGCCACGGGAGTGATATCTGATAGATGGCATCACCGGCGTGGGAAATTATATGTCCCAGCCATAAAAGCATTATGGGCTTGTTGATCGTATTCTTGCTTTTTCTTTTATCCTGCATTAAGTGAAATTTGAATCCTTGATAATTCATATCAAATTGAAATTGATAACATATTTGAGTAGTGATTCAAAATTAAAGAGTACTTATCTCGTTATGAGAGAGGAGTTCTTAGTTGCATCGCTTCAGCTGTTTCATTCACGAAATCTGCAAAAAACATCAAAGATTAAACTACCCAGTCCTTCTCCCCCTTGATGCCTGCCTGCTGCAGGCTGGGGGGAGAAAACAAGAGGGGGTGAAATTAAACTCTGTCACCCATCTATTGTCGCAGATACTGCTTAATTGGTTACTCTTGGACATTTAATGCGAATATCTGAGTAAGGACTTGGAAAATGTTTTCGCATTTGCTGATCGCAGGATTAAATTCCCTTGAATTTATTGGAGAGTTCTAATCTCTGTTTGTGCTAATTAAGTCAGTAGGAGGAAGAGATGACCTATATCATTTGTGAACCGTGTGTCGGTGTCTGTGATACGGCGTGCGTAGATGTCTGTCCTGTAGACTGTATCCATCCTGTAAAAGAGGATTGGGAGGAGAAAGGATACGATGAAGACAAACTTGAAGGAAAGCAGCTTTACATAGATCCTGAAGAGTGTATTGATTGCGGTGCGTGTGAACCCGAATGCCCGGTCGAAGCTATCTTCGAGGAAAGTGAAGTTCCTGAAGAGTGGGATTCTTTTACAGATAAGAATTATGCCTACTTTGGGCAGTCCCGATAATAGACAGGCGACATTTTAAAATCTAGCGGTTGTTCTGATGAGCAGCCGCTCTTTATATTCAGGTGGTTAGATTATCATGACAATAGATGAGATTAGAGATTTACTGAAAGAGATAAAGTATCCCGGTTTCAGCAGAGATATTGTCTCTTTTGGCATTGTTAAAGATATTCGGTCAGAGAAGGATAAGGTTGAAGTTGACCTCAACGTAACCTCTCCGAGCGAGGAAACGCGCGGTGAGATTAAGTCACAAGTGGAAGCAGTATTGACTAAAAGTGGCGGATTTTCAACAGTTGAAGTGACCATATCCGGCGGCAGTCAAGCCACTCCGCAGCAAAAGCCTGCAGAAGCTCCGGTTCCTGCGATCTCCCTATCTAACGTCAAGCATACCATCGCTGTTGCCAGTGGAAAGGGCGGCGTAGGCAAATCAACTGTGGCAGTCAATCTTGCGGCAGGCCTGGCTCAGAAAGGCCACAAGGTCGGTTTGCTCGACCTCGATATTTACGGGCCGAGTCTCCCCATTATAATGGGCGTCAACGAACGTCCTGTGATGACTGCTGAGAGAAAGCTGGTTCCTCTGGAAAAATACGGACTCAAGCTCATGTCTTTCGGCTTCCTGAGCGGAAACGATACGCCGGTCATATGGCGAGGGCCCATGGTATCAAGGATGACCGAACAGTTTTTTACAGATGTAATTTGGGGTGAACTGGATTACCTGATCATGGATTTGCCGCCGGGTACGGGTGACATTCAGCTAACGCTTACTCAGCGTCTCCGTTTGGCCGGTGCCATCATTGTTACCACACCCCAGGATATGGCCCTTTCTGATGTGAGGAAAGGAGCCGATATGTTCGGTAAGGTCAACACTCCTCTGCTGGGGGTCGTGGAAAACATGTCGGGGTATGTACTGAGAGGAGTCGTTCGCGACTCTGATAATCAACCCATCTCGAATGCCACCATTTCCATTCCGGGAATGGACAGATCAAATGAAGTGAAATCTTCGGATGACGGACAGTTCACTCTGGAAGTGGATCTCTTCAAGCGAGGCGGTGGATATGAAGAGAGCAATAGGCTCAATGTGCCTCTATTGTGTGAAATTCCCATCTCTCTTGAACTGATGGAATCATGTGATGAGGGCATCCCCCTTGTAATCAAGGATCCCGATTCACCTGCCGGAAAGGTGTTTGCACAACTTGTTGAAAAGGTGGAAGAAATTTTAGCCGTCTGATCTACTCTTTTGTAAATGCTTCTCACTACAATCTCGGTTCTCACTTTTACACTGTTTGGTGCACTATATCCTCTTCTTACATGGACGGTTAGGATTAGCCAATTAAATCGAGGATTTCATCGTTTTATTCTCGGTTTGAGCTGCATCGTTGGTGGTGTCGGTGTGGTTTTTGTTTTCTTAATTTCTGACACAATTCCTTCGAATGTTCGCATAGGTGAAGTTGTATGGCTCATCTCTCTTTTGGCTGTTACAGGATACTATTGGAATCAAGAGAGTATCAAAAAATGGGTGATTACGATTCCCTCGATTTTCGGTGTTATGGCGTTTTATCGAATTCTGTCTGAGATAATTTCAGGGGATTTAGAACTTTTCATTATCTCACTTCTGGGAGGTTTTATTCTCTGCGGGGCACTTTTCTCCATGATTTTAGGTCATTGGTATCTCAATGTGGTTTCTCTTCCTATTAGCTTATTAAAATCCACAGTAAAATTCCTGATTCTCATAGTTTCCTTAAGGTTTATTTGGGACATGGGATTTATTATCATGGGTGAAGTTCGATATAATGGCTTGCCCATTTCTATGACTCAATTTCTGCAAACGTTCGATGGATTTTTCCTCATTTTCGCACTTTTCTTCGGAACGCTTCTCCCGTTAATTCTTGGGATTCTTACACTGAAGACTATCGCCATTCAATCTACTCAGTCAGCTACAGGTTTGCTTTATGTAATTGTCATTTCTGTAGTCATGGCGGATTTATTTTATAAATACTATCTCGTTCAAGCTGAATTACCTTTATAACATGTTATTCTCAGTCGGGAAGGAATGTGGTGAATGTGGTCGGTATTATAAATCGAAAATGTCAGTAAACAGTGAAATCAGATGTTCTCATTGCGGGAAGGAGTCAGCAGAAATCCCGGATATTCAGAAAATCTTTAACGCCTGTCCTTTTTGCCAAACAAAACAATTCTATCGCAGGAAAGATTTTAATCAGCTATTGGGTTGTTCTTTCGTTTTAGTGGGAGCTCTGTTGGTCCCTTTTACATACGGCTTGAGCCTTCCGGTTCTCATTTTAATAGATTGGCTGATCTATAGACGAGTAAGCGATATGGCTGTCTGTTACAGTTGTGGAGCAGAATTTATAGATATCTCTTCGATTCCAGACAATATAATCGGCTTTGATCATCACACTGCAGAATTATATGAATGATCGTCTTGACTTGACTCAAGCAAAGGGAAACTTGACTATCGTGAAATCGACTCTTAACTTTCTAAGCTGAGTGGATAGTGTTATGAAGGAAAAAGAATTACTTGATGCGATAGAATCATATGGGAACATTCCCCGGCATATTGCCATTATTATGGATGGTAACGGCAGATGGGCAAAATCAAAGTTCCTCCCTAGAGTCGCTGGTCACCGGGAAGGAATTAACTCTGTTCGTGTTATTACTGAGGCATGTGGGGAATTGGGAGTAGAATACTTAACCCTATACACTTTCTCGAAGGAGAACTGGGCCAGACCAAAATCAGAAGTATCAGCTTTGATGAAACTCCTCGTAGAGACGATCCGCAGAGAAATTGAAGACCTAATGAAAAATAATGTGAGACTGCATGTCATCGGTCATATGGAAGACCTCCCTGACGCTCCCCGGGAAGCTCTACAGGAAGGGATAGATTTTCTAAAGAATAACACCGGTCTCAATCTTGTTTTGGCTCTGAACTATGGTGCCAGAGCCGAGATTCTGGATGCTATCCTATCTGTCTGCAAAGACATTGAAAAAGGGCAAATCACAATAGATGAACTAAATGAGATTTCATTTCCTCAATACCTCTATACATCGGACATGCCGGATCCGGATATGATTATTCGTACCAGTGGTGAATATCGCATCAGTAATTTCCTTTTATGGCAGATCGCTTACTCAGAAATTTACTTTACTCCGGTTTTCTGGCCGGCTTTCCGTAGACACGAGCTCTACGAAGCCATTATGGATTATCAGAATCGTGAAAGACGATTCGGGAAAGTGAGTCAGAAGATGACTGAGGCTGAAAAATGATTAGAAGATTACTAATTACGTTCCCCACCTTATTCTTGATTACAATACTTTCAGGGCAATCAACTGAAAGAATTACACTTCTAGGTGTAGAAGTTTTGGGGAGTAAATATGTATCGGATGTCTATATCCAACGGACGTCCGGATTGGTAATTGGCCGTGAGATTCTCCCTGGTGATTTTGCTGCCGCAGTGAAGAAACTGTGGGACTCGGATGCCTTTGGAGATATTCAAATCACTCTTGATGAAGAGACTGATGAGGGTATATATATCATCATAGAAGTTGTTGAGAATCCAGAACTGGGGGAGATAGATTATATCGGCGATAAAAAGAAACAGAAAGAAATTGAAGAAAAACTAAATCTCTACAAGGGGATGAGGATTCCTCCATTTCTCCTCAAGTCCATAGAAAACGATGTTAAAGAAATCTATGCAGAAGATGGGTATCTGATGGCAGAAGTCTCTGCTGAATTAAAGGAAGGTGAGACTGAAGGTCGTAAGAACCTGCATATTTCTATTGATAAGAAAGGAAAGGTCAAAACTCGCAAAATCAGTTTTGTAGGTAATGAGGCATTTCCCGATAAGAAACTAAGAAAGCAGTTCAAGGAAACCAAATTACAGGCTTGGTATCTATTCTGGCGATCGAATTACGACGAAGATAAATATTATAATGACAAAGGTTTATTGACTGCTTATTACAGAAACAACGGCTACAGGGATTTTCGAATCGTTTCTGACACAGTTTACTATTCTGAAGAGGAAGATGGTTTCGTCATCGAGATTGAGGTTGAGGAGGGCAACCAATACTATTTCCGGAATTTTTCGTGGTCAGGGAATACAATTTTCAGTGACGAACAACTGTTTTATCGCCTAAACATCTTTCCGGGTGACCAATTTAATCAAGAGAAATTTGACTTGGCTCTTTACGAACGTGTCCAGGGTACTTATATGGATGACGGCTACATCTACAGTCAGGTCGTCCCCGAGATTTCACCAGTTGGTGTGGATTCTCTCGATGTAAGATTCAATGTTACTGAAAACAATCAGGTTTCTGTTCGGAAAATCGACATTGTCGGCAATACCAAAACTAGAGAAAACGTCATTAGGCGAGAATTAAAATTAATGCCGGGAGATATATTTAATCGTGAGCTTTTAATACGGAGTGCTCGAGAGATCATGATTCTAAATTATTTTGCAGATGTTGTACCGGATGTCATTCCAATTGATGAAGATGAGATTGACCTGAGAATCAAAGTTGAAGAGAAAGTGTCCGATCAGGCGACAGCTTCTATCGGTTTTGCCGGTGAGTACGGTGTAACTGGCGGAGGATCTGTCGAGTTCAATAACTTTTTGGGAAAAGGCCAGCAGCTCGCTTTCCGATTTCAACAGGGTGCACAGGGAGTTAACAGTTACTATTATAGAGGCGGTCAGGCACCGCGTTATCGTCAACTGTCATTCAGTTTTATCGATCCAATGGTTAATGATACTCCCGTGTTGGTCGGCTTTTCCACCTTTTATTATCTGAGGGGGCAAAACAGTTCTTACTATGGTGTACCTCTGGATCGGGAGGTTATTGGAGGTTCTGTACGCTTTGGTAAAAGACTTAAGTGGCCCGACAATTATTTTAGGGCTACATGGGTGCTTCAGGGGACCAGAAAATCCTATAAAGGAACTGAAGCAGATTTGGAAACATACGTCAGCGGATTAAGTGAAACCACCGGACTCAGCGTTGGACAGGTGATCAGTCGTGACAGTCGGAATCACCCGGAATTTCCTTCTATGGGATCGGTATTTACATGGTCATCAACTCTTTCCGGAGGACCCTTGCAGACGCCTTGGTTTGATGTCCATGAAAATTTCCATAAGCATGTCTTTAAATTTGATTGGTATGCTCCAGCGTTCTGGAAATTTGTTTTTACGAGTTCACTTCAGTTTGGCGCCATAAAGGAAATTCCCACGGATGGGGTGGAACGATCCATTATTCCGGTTGATGATCGCTTTATTATGGGTGGTTCTGGAATTCCGTATGGTACTATGCTCCGTGGTTATGTTGATAATACGGTGGGGCCTTATAATGGCAGACCGTTAGGCGGAAGAGTTATGATGAAGTACTCTACCGAATTTCGAATGCGTTTTTCAGAGAACCCTACTGTCTATGGTCTCGCTTTTGCTGAAATGGGAAATGTGTGGCAGGATTTTTCTGAAACAGATATTTTTGATCTGAAGAGATCTGTTGGCGTGGGTATCAGAATGTTCATGCCTATGGTTGGCATGCTGGGTTTTGATATGGGTTACGGATTTGACGATATTCCGGCTACATCTGAGTCACCTGAAGGGTGGCGTTTCCATGTTTTGTTTGGAATGCCCTTTTAGAGTGAGATATTCGTAAATTCATTTAAATTACAAAATCTAACATTTCGAAATTTGTTAATTGAATGAGGAGGAAGTTATGAAAAGAGCGAAAAGAACCCTTTTATTAATGAGTATGATGGTACTGCCTTTAACACTCCCAGCACAGAAAATTGCTTTTGTGCAGGTTCAGTCGGTGTTGGGCGAATGGGAAGAATATGGCGAGGTTGCTCGACAGCTTGAGCTTGACCTCCGTAAAGCCCAGTTTGAGTTTCAGGGGATGACCTTGCAATTAGACAGTCTGCAGAGTGTCTATAATGCCCAGCAAGCGATGCTTTCTCCTACTGGACGGCGTGAGAAAGAGGCAGAGATCGTCGAACTTCAGAAGCGTATTCAGGAGTTTCAACTGAATCAAACTGACGAATTCAGCCGGAAGCAAATGGCAGCTGAAGGACCTCTTCTTGAGCGATTCCAGCTCGCAGTGCGAAAAGTGGCGAATGATAAAGGTTATGATATCATTTTTGATGCCGCGGCACTTCTGCACGCAGAACAGGTTTTTGATGTCACGGAGGATGTATTGTATGAGCTTCGCCGGGGAGAACAATCGAGTCCAGACGGGAATTAATTCTTGTCAACTCTTCGCGAACTGGCCCATCTAGTTGATGGCGAGGTGGTGGGTGATCCTAATGTAGAAATAACGGGAGTCGCCGAAATCAACGACGCCAAAGTTGGGTCTATTTCATTTTTACTGCATAAAAAATATCAATCACATCTAGTATCCACTAAAGCCTCAGCAGTTGTGGTTGCACTCAATGAAACTTCACAGGGTATAAATTTACTTAAGGTAGAAAACCCATCCCTCGCGTTTATTCAGATTCTGGAGCACTTTAGCCCCGAGGATTCGGTTGTGGAGGGAATCCATCCTACAGCTCTTATTGATCCCAAGGCGACGATTGGTGAGGGCGTGGCTATAGGAGCATTCGCGGTAATTTCAGCAAGGAGTGATATTGGCTCGGGCGTTTCCTTGGGGTCCCATGTGATAATCGAAAGTGGTGCCACGATCGGTGAGGATTCTCAAATCGGCAGTGGAGTTATCGTGGGGCATGACTGTGAAGTGGGATCTGATGCAGTCATTCAAGGGGGAACAGTTGTTGGCTCACATGGATTTGGATTTGTGACAGAAAAGGATGAACATCATATGATTCCTCAACTTGGCCGGGTTGTTCTTGGTGACAACGTAGAAATTGGTGCCAATTGTGCCATAGATCGCGGAACCATAAGTGATACTGTTATAGGTGAAGGGACAAAACTTGATAATCTGGTGCATATCGCTCACAATGTTAAAATCGGTAAGGGGTGCCTCATTACCGCCCAAGTGGCGATCGCAGGAAGTACTGTCGTTGGAGATTACGTCGCTTTTGGAGGTCAGTCGGGAGCGGTGGATCATGTGGAAATTGGTGATCGGGCCCAGATCGCTTCCAGAGGTGGGATCACCAAATCTGTCCCCGGCGGTAAAACTTATTCTGGCATGCCTGCTCGTGAAGCGATGGAACAAAACAAGCTGGATGCTTATATTCACAGATTACCCGAACTAGTGAAGAGAGTGCAGACTCTAGAAAAGAAATCGGAGACCGCAAAAGGCAAGAAATGAACCTGCATCAACAGACGATTGCCTCTTCAGTCAGTTGTAGTGGAATAGGTCTGCATTCCGGACTGATGTGTGAAATTACCTTCCACCCGGCTCAAGAAAATAGCGGTATAACTTTTGTCCGAAGTGATTTGGCGGAAGAACCTTCTATCCCGGCAGATGTATCTTTTGTTACGGGCAGTGTCAGGGGGACAACCTTGACTCGTGGAAAAGCTTCGGTCAGAACTGTTGAGCACGTTTTGGCTGCATTCGCCGGCCTACAGATTGATAATGCAATAATCGAGCTGACTGCTGAAGAACCACCAGCAATGGATGGTAGCGCTAAGTCCTATGTGGAATTGATTTGCAAAGCCGGTATTTCTACTCAGTCAAAAGAACGAGATATGCTGGTAATTGACAGGGAGGTAGTGCTGAAAGACTCAGTGAGTGGTGCAAGGATTGAAGCTCGTCCTTCAGATGAGTTTTGTATCAGCGGTACCATCGAGTATAACGGTATTCTCGGACGACAGTCAATAATGCTAAGAAATATGGAGAACTTCCGAGATGAAATTGCTCCGGCTCGCACATACGGTTTTCTCAGCGAGTTGAAAGCTCTGAAGGAAGCCGGTCTGGCTAAAGGTGGTAACCTGAATAACGCTGTGATATTTATTGATAATCCGCTAAATAGTAAGTTGCGGAACGAGTTGCTGGAAATGTTTGAAATAGACCCTGATGAAATTGCGGGGAATAATGGTATTTTAAATCAGGGTGGGCTGAGGTTCCCGGATGAGCCTGTTCGGCACAAAGTACTCGATCTGATAGGTGACTTGACTCTGCTGGGCCAGCCAATCAAAGGTGAGATTATTGCTCAAAGAATGGGGCATTCAGTTAATATTGATTTTGTGAAAATATTAAAAAAGAAATTTATGCAAAATGAGGAGGTCTTGGCATGAACGAAAAGGTATCGTACGACATCCATCAGATAATGGATATAATGGCTCACCGTTATCCGGTTTTGCTGATAGATAAAATTGTAGAAATGATTCCAGGTGAGAAGGTGATAGGTATAAAAAATGTGACTGTAAATGAACCTTATTTTCAAGGTCACTTCCCTAAACGACCAGTAATGCCGGGTGTTTTAATTATAGAAGCCATGGCCCAAGCCGGCGGTTTTTTGATTCTGAATACAGTTGAAGATCCCCTAACAAAGAACATGTTTTTTGCATCTATCGAAAGAGCCCGTTTCCGAAAGCCGGTAGTTCCCGGTGATCAGCTTCGAATGGAGCTTATCATGGTAAAATATCGTTTGAATACGTGTAAAATTGAAGGGAAGGCTTTTGTTGGCGACGAAGTGGTCGCAGAACTAGCTTATACAGCATCTGTCGTCCCCAGGGAGCTATAACAATTTCTCAAAAGATTCACCCAACTGCGATTGTTGATTCGTCTGCTTCACTCGGCAATAATGTAGAAGTTGGAGCTTACTCTATAATTGATGCCGACGTAAAAATAGGTGATGGCTGTCGAATCAGTAATCATGTAACATTACGTTCAGGCGTTTCTTTTGAAAATGATTGTACAGTTTTTCCCGGTGCTGTAATTGGTGAAATTCCCCAGGACCTGAAATTTAAGGGAGAAGACTCAAAGATAAATATCGGTTCTAATGTCACTGTCCGAGAATATGTAACCATCCATCGTGCCACATCAGCCCGAGGTAAGACTATAATTGGCAACAGCTGTTACCTTATGGCCTATTCACATGTGGCTCACGATTGTGTTCTTGGCAAGGAAGTGACTTTAGTGAACGGTGTTCATCTGGGCGGCTGTGTAGACATAGAGGATTACGCTTTTGTGAGCGGGAATGTTGTGATTCATCAGTTCACAAAAATAGGACGTCATGCATTTATTGGCGGAGGATACCGGGTTGTACAGGATGTTCCTCCGTATATAATGGCAGCTAAAGAACCTCTTACGTTTACAGGAGTAAATCTGGTTGGACTCAAACGAGCCGGTTTTTCCAATGAAGTTCTTCGGAATCTCAAGGAAGCTTATCGTCTTCTTTACAAGTCTTCGCTCAATGTCTCCCAGGCATTGGATGAGATCAGAAAGACTCTCCCGGACACCGAAGAGATCAAAAACGTCATCAGTTTCGTTAAAAACAGTGAACGGGGCATTATCTAAACTCAAAATTATCGGTCTTTGGGTACTGCTTCTCGTAACCTTTCTCGGAGGACAGGCTCCCGATTACGATCTTAATCCTTGGACAGGCGATAGTTTCGAGGAAAAATCCGAACCGTTTTTTGAAATGTTGGCACTGCAAACGACTCCCGTTCGGACTACAATCAGCAGTGACGAAGGTAGATTGGTAATAGGACTGCATCTATCAGGAGGAGTTTCTTCCAGTGGGGATAATCTGGGATTAGTATTCGGTAAAGGTGGCGTCTTTCCGTCATTAGAAGGGGACTATTGGGTGGCACGTAATCTTAAATTACACGGTACTTTTGCGGGGTTTGAAACAACAGATGATATTGTATTTGCCAACAGCTATGGTTTTACCTATAAAATGGGTGATGAAGAGAATAGTAGGTGGTCACTCTCATTTCTACGAAGCAGGTTGGAAGGTCCTGATGACTTTTTCTTCAAATGCCTTGTAGTGAACGCCGGTCGAAAGATAAATTACAACGATATGACTGTTGGTTTGGGTACAGGATTCGTTTTATACAATAGCGGAATTCATATTTCGGGAGCTGAAGAAGGCTCGTTTTCCAAGCGAATGGAAGGGGTCGTTGGAATGTTAACCCTACGAGGTGATAAGAAGATTTCGTCTAAATTGGAAGCAGGTATGGAACTTCGGCTAAGTCCAGCGTCTGTTTCTGTGACCCTCGGTTTGTACGGGTTACTCTAATGACTAAGCGGATATCAATACTAGGTTCCACCGGCTCCATAGGGCAAAATGCTCTAAAGGTGATTGAACATCTGGGTGACGGATTTGAGGTCAAATATTTGAGCGCTGCCCGGAGCAGTGAAGTTTTGATTGAACAGGCGAGGAAGTTTCAGCCCGCAACAGTCGCTCTTATAGATTTATCTGCTGCTGAAGAAGTGAAAGAGGCCTTATCCGGAAGCGGAGTAGAAGTCTTGTCCGGGAGAGAAGGTCTGCTGGAACTGGCATCGCGAGATGATGTAGATGTAGTGCTCAACGGATTGGTGGGAAGCGCCGGTATGGAACCGACGATTCGAGCGTTGGAGGCCGGAGTGGATGTGGCGTTGAGTAATAAGGAAAGCCTGGTCATGGCTGGCGAGCTTATTGAGAACATTAAAAAGGAGACGGGAGCAGAAATCTATCCTGTAGATAGTGAGCACAGTGCCATATGGCAGTGTCTGCTGGGAGAGAATAAAAACAGCATCCGGCGGATCATCCTAACTGGTTCAGGCGGTCCATTTAGAACAAGGCCGTTGGAGGAATTTTTTGAGATTACTTTAGAAGAGGCGCTGAACCATCCCAATTGGAAAATGGGTAATAAAATAACAATTGATTCAGCTACCATGATGAATAAAGGGCTGGAGGTTATCGAGGCTCACTGGCTCTTTGGAGTCGAACGGAATCAGATTGATATTGTGATTCATCCACAATCTATCATCCACAGTATGGTAGAGTTTTCCGACGGCTCTATCAAAGCTCAACTGGGCTTGCCGGATATGAAGCTACCCATTCAGTATGTCTTTACCTATCCCGATAGGATGGAATCTAATTGGGCAGAAGCAAAATTTTCTGATATTGCTTATCTCACATTTGAGGATCCTGATCTGGTAAAGTTTCCGTGTATTCGCTTGGCTTATGAAGCGCTTCAGCGCGGAGGATCAGCACCGGCTGCGTTGAATGTGGCCAATGACAATACGGTTGCTGCTTTCTTGGCAGGAGAGATTTCGTTCACCGAAATTGCCACTCTAAATGAAATGGCACTGGTTGAACACAATTGGACTACTCAACCTGATTTGGATTTTCTTCTTGAGTTAGAGTTGTGGGGAAAACAATTTATCGATAATAAAAAAGAGACGGTTACGGTATGATAACATTATTGGCTATGATCTTCGTTTTGGGTGTTCTTGTTTTTGTCCATGAACTGGGACATTTCCTCGCCGCCCGCTCTGTGGGCGTCCGGGTGGAAAGGTTCTCCCTCGGTTTTCCTCCGCGCCTGGCAACTTTTATTCCTACTGAAAAAGGGTGGATATTCCGGCTGTTCTTCTACAGCAGGAATGAAGAGGGCAAGTTAGAGTGGGGACCGATATTAGAAAAGACACTGAAGAAAATTCCGCGTAAGGCGACAGAAACTGAGTTTACCCTTGCTCTAATTCCGTTGGGCGGCTACGTGAAGATGGCCGGTACAATTGATGAGAGTTTGGATGATAAGTTAACCGGTGCTCCGGACGAATTGACCTCTAAAAGCCGACTCCAGCAGGCGTGGGTCATGTCAGCCGGGGTAATCATGAATCTGATACTTGCTGTTGTTGTTTATGCCGGAATTAGTTGGAGCCAAGGCGCCATAGTTCCAATAAATGATGAGCCGGTTGTTGGTATGGTTTCGAAAGGTTATCCGGCTGATAATATTGGTCTTCAACATGGAGATAAAATCATAAGAATAGATTCTGAAGACATTAGTACATGGAGTCAGATGACATCTCTTGTCCATTCGCGCCCAGGTGATTCCCTCTCGATTACGTGGAGCCGAGAAGGTTTCCAATTTACCGATAATATAGTACCGATAGTGGCAAAAGATGTGTGTGATTGCCGGATAATAGAATTTGGATTGATTGGTATTGCCCCTGTAACTGAAGAAAAAGAAATTGGGGTTTTTGCAGCAGTGACCAATGGGTTAGCAATTACAGAAAACAATGTCAGCAAGATTTATAATTCAGTTTGTGCTCTTGTATCAGGCCGCGCTCCGTTCAGTGATCTGGGGGGCCCAATTATGATTGCTCAACTAGCAGGGAAGTCAGCCCGCGCCGGTTTTCTGCCACTGCTGCTCTTCACTGCTTTTATCAGCATCAATCTTGCTTTCGTTAATATACTCCCCATTCCAGGGCTGGATGGCGGTCATTTATTAATAATACTGCTGGAGGGAATATCAAGAAGAGAGTTCTCGGTAAAAGCGCGGATTAGGATTCAGCAGGTCGGGATGGCTTTTCTAATGCTCCTAATCGTGTCAGTACTGTATAATGATATTGCCCGTCTAATCACCGGCTGATTTTTTTCAAAAGCATTTTCATTGAACCGAATGTAGCTTTTGTTTCGATCTTGACAGGTAATCTCCGTTCATCGTCCGTCAGCCAGATGCGCATATCTCCCTTTTGCTTAAATAAAGTTTTCCCTTTTCGGTAAGGTTCAATAACCAGACACTTGAATCGTCCGGCTGGGACGCGGACATTTTCTTTCCTGTGTACGATAATGTGAAAATCGACAAACTGACCGTTATCAAACGTTTTAAATGACAGTTTTTGACCGACTTTCAGCGGAATTGACCGCAAGTAGTAGAAAAGGGAAAATGGGTCACGGATTTCAGATTCTATTGGGAATACTTCATCTTCGGAAGTGAGAGTGGAATCTATATAGTTCATTTCAGCTTCCAGCTTGTATCGGTAAGACCCTTCACGGATATTTTTTATAAACCTGCGTGTGAAAAGACCCTCTTTATCCAGCCAACTGTCCACCTGATCCCTGACGTAAAATAGACGGTCCACGTATCGATTGCTCTTTACAGTGTACTTAACATGATAAACCTGATTGCCGTCAATTTCCTCTTCGCCGATTACCTTGAGCATAGCGTTTCCGGCTTTAATTATATTGACCTTAAGATCGAATTCCAGTGTTTCGCCGACAGTAAAGGGATGTTTCTCAGCCTGCAATAAAGATGCAAGCACCGCACAAAACAATATTAACCGTTTGGATGTCATCTTCAGTCTCTGACGATTTGTATGGTTTTACCTGAAAGATCAATGATGGTGGATCCTTTAGATGTCGGCAGCACTCCTGCATCAATCAGCAAATTGAATTCATCATCAAATTCACTTTTAATCTCTCGTGGATCGTTCAGTGCCGGCGTACCGGTTCGGTTAACGCTGGTCGATGTAATAGGAAACCCAAGCTTCTCGGTAAGAGACCTAGGAAATGAGTAATCGGGAATCCTAATGCCGATTGTCTGACGTTCACTGATAATAGATGAAGAGATATCAGAATCACTAAAAGGGAGGATAAGTGTCACTGGACCGGGGAGATAATTTTCAACTTTGCTTCTATCTGTTTTTGATAAAAGGGCATATCGTTCTAGCATTTCCATGTTTGACACAGCGATACTCCAAGGTCCGGCCCGTCCCTTTATAGCAAAGAGCTGCTCAACAGCCGCATCATTCCGGGCATCAACACCGAATCCGTATAGAGTATCCGTAGGGTAAATGATAATACCTCCATCACGGATAACATTAGCCGCTTGCTCATATATTTCAGGATTATCTATTTTGATTACTTTCGACATTTACTTTTTTCTTATTTTTCCTCTCCTCTGTTCCTCAATTCCTCGGCTGAGTTTTCCACCGACGATGAAACCAAAAGTACTGCTCCGGATGATCAAGAACTGCTTCTTCCAGCTTAGACGCTACTTTCTGGGTTATGGTTTCCACTGTGTCATCGTTATTAACCTGCAGACGCTCGAAAGTGATGTGATATTGGGATTGTCTATCCATTCGGCAGAAGGCGAGAATCAGCGGAGCCCCGGTTTTGAGGTGGAAAACTGCCGGTCCCCGGAAGGCTGATGCCGGACGGCCTAGAAAATTCACGAACACCCCGCTTTTTCGCGCGTCTTGATCTGCTGCCAGTCCAAGGATACCACCTTCGGAAATAACTTTCATCATATCGTGAGATGAAGCTCCGGCGTAGAGAGGCGTTTCAGCCATTTTTGAACGCCACTCCACAAAAAAGCGATTGGCTCCCTTGTTCCTCTGCCTGCGGATTACCGATGTGAAATTATAGCCATTTCGGCTGAACCAGACCGGGAAGATCTCCCAGTTCCCAAAATGACCGGTCAGGAGGATCATCCCTTCTTTGGATTCCGGAGGAGGGAGGGAATCTTCACCCATCACAGTGACAAAACGGTCCAGATCGAGGGACTCTAAATGGATTGTGTCTAGAATGACTTTCCCGAAATGCTCATAGGTCTGTTTGAGAATGGTATTGTAGTAAGTCTCAGTTCTACGGGGGAATCCTTTTCGCAGTTGTTCCAACGCTTTTCTCTGACGTATTCTTAAATGATCGTAAGCAAAACGTCCCAGCCGAATGCCCAACCGTAAGGTTGTCTTCCTCGGAAACCGGCAGAGAAGATACCTCAGAAACTTTAGAGTACAGTAGGTAGTAGAATTCTTCTGGTGCACTTAAACAGATCTCCCGTTTAGTCAATTTATTCGGAGGCCTGAGTTGAAACAAGCTCTTTGTCCGACAATGTTTTTTCTGTTTACGTAACCGTTGTTTTTTGCCGCACCTCACAGTTAACTTTAATCACCATGAAACCCTGCTTGTTCAACATCACACTAATGTTTTTTCTCTCTACTGGTGTGTTATCCGCTGATCTAGTTTACCATGTCCCCATCCACAAGACTATTGACCTTGGATTGCCGGCGTTTATCGAACGTGCCATCGCAGAGGCGAAGGAGGACAAAGCCAGCGCCATCGTCTTCGACATTGATACATTCGGCGGGCGGGTAGACGGCGCCACGGAGATCAAGAACGCTATCCTTCAGCTGGACAGTTCCATCACTACGGTAGCGTTCATCACCGGCGAAGCCGCCTCCGCCGGAGCCCTCATTTCGCTGGCGTGCACCAAAATTGTCATGACCAAAGGAGCTTCTATTGGTGCGGCAACGGCTGTGGATATTCAGGGTAACAAGGCCAGTGAGAAAGTGATCTCCTACATGCGGAGTATGATGCGCTCTACCGCTGAAGCCCGAGGCCGCAGTCCTATCCTGGCGGAAGCCATGGTGGATGACAGCATCGGTTTCAGTCATGTGGTGGTCAGGGGCGACAGTCTGGAGGCGAGTGACCTGGAGGGTTCCAAGAAAGGGAAGCTCCTCACTCTGAGTACAACTCAAGCCTTGAAGTTCGGCATAGCGGATCACTCGGTGGAGACCTTGCCGGAGGTGCTGGAGTTTCTCGGCATGAGTGGCGCACAGATCAAGGAAATGGATGTAAACTGGTCGGAAAAACTGGTTCGGTTTCTCACTGATCCTATCGTCAGCTCGCTCCTGATGACCCTCGGTTTCCTCGGTCTGCTCTTCGAAATTCAGTCACCGGGCTGGGGTATACCGGGAACGGTGGGCATCGTGGCTTTGTCTTTATTCTTCGGTGCTACACTCTTCGCTGAATTGGCTACCATGGAAGAATTACTCATTCTACTGGTGGGAGTAGCGCTGGTGCTGGCAGAGGTGCTGGTGATTCCCGGATTCGGTGTCGTAGGCATCATGGGCATTATTACCATCATGCTGGGGCTCTATCTTATGCTCATACCCAAACATCCCCTGCCCAGCGACTTGTCGTCTGCATCATGGGGACTGGTTATCGGTCTTGCCGGTGGACTCGTGGGTATCTTTCTGATGGGCAGAGTTTTGATACGAAGCAGGTTCTGGCAGAAAATCACTTTGCCATTTACCGAACGCAGTTCAGAAGGGTACAGCACCTCCATCGGTTTAGAAGAGCTGGTGGGCTCCCACGGTGAAGCTATCACGGATCTGCGACCGGCGGGTCAAGTCAGTATAGCAGCCCGGCGAATCTCTGCTGTGAGTGAAGGTGACTTTATCAACAAGGGAGACAGCGTTGAAGTTTTAAGCGTTGAAGGGTATCGAGTAATGGTAAGAAAACTGGAAACATCATAAGGAGGTGACATCCATGTTTGGTTCAATACTACCGTTTGTTATGTTGGCAGCAATTCTGCTTTTTGTCTTTATGCTTTTTTACTTTGTCCCTTTGGGTATGTGGATTCAGTCGCTTGTATCACTGGGACTTGGAAGGATCACTATCATAGATCTGATCCGCATGCGTTTGAGGAAAATTTCACCCAGGCTCATTGTGGATGCTATCATCAACCTGCACAAGGCAGGGCTGGAAGACATCTCCACCGGTATGCTGGAGACTCACTTTTTGGCAGGCGGCAATGTACCCAATGTGGTCTTTTCCTTGATTGCGGCCGACAAAGCTAAAATCCCGCTGACCTTTGAAACTTCAACAGCCATTGATTTGGCCGGTCGCGACATCAAGACGGCGGTGCAGACCTCAGTCTATCCCCGGGTGATTGATGCTCCGTCTGATGGTAAACTTGCAGCTGTGGCCAGGGATGGTATAGAAGTGAAGGCGCGAGCCAGGGTCACTGTACGAACGAATATTCCCGGTCTGGTAGGCGGCGCTACAGACGAAACCATCATTGCCCGCGTGGGCGAAGGAATTGTGAGCGCTATCGGTTCCTCTGAATCCTACAAAAAGGTGCTGGAGAATCCTGATTTCATTTCACGAAACGTACTGGATAAAGGGCTGGATGCCGGCACTGCCTTTGAGATTTTGAGCATTGATATCGCGGATGTTGATATTGGCAGAAATGTGGGGGCTCATCTGCAGGCCGACCAGGCAGAAGCCGATCTGCGGGTTGCCCAGGCCAGGGCAGAGACCCGCCGGGCAATGGCTGTGGCAGAAGAGCAGGAGATGGTGGCACGAGTGGTTGAAATGCGAGCCAAAGTTGTAGAAGCTGAAGCCGAAGTGCCTAAAGCCATGTCTCAGGCGTTCCGGGAAGGAAATCTGGGTATCATGGATTATTACAACATGCGGAATATTCAGGCGGATACCTCTATGCGTGAGTCCATCTCCGGTGCTGGAGAAAAGGGCACTACTGAAGCCCCGAAACGGGATAACGATTAATAAGTAATGGACTTCGAGTTTCTCTATTGGATCATTCTGGGATTAATCTATCTCATGGTGAAGTCGCTGCGTAAAAGACGTCAGCAGCCTCAAGAGCATGATGAATTTCAACCTACAACTGAAGAGGTTCTGGAAGAGGAAGAGACCCTCCCGGCCTGGCTGGAAAGTCTCGTTAAAGGAGAGGATGATACTTCGCAACCTGAGCAGCCAGTGGGCAAGAAGCGCCAAGCAACTATCAGGGAAGATTTGGCTGCCTATGATGAGGATTTAGCAGAACCGGTCATGGAAACTGAAATCCCTCTTGAGGTAATTTCGGAGCCTCAAGAAAAACTGAAGAATCTTCGGTCTAAGATACGCTCCAAGGCTCCGGCAGGTGGAGTTCAAAAAGGGCGAGTACAACGAGCACTTGACATGCGTGAGATCAGGGATGTGGTAGCCAGAAGAAAAAAACTTCGCCAGTTGATTGTCTACAAGGAAATTCTGGGGCCGCCCAGAGCTTTGAGATCTTTGCGGACCGGGAGGCAATTCTAATCAGGTGATCTGGCTGTAAATTTCGTCAACCTGCATGATTAGATGTTCTTCACTGCCGCTGTTGTCTATAATGAAATCGGCCATATGTACTTTTGCTTCTTCAGGCAGCTGAAGATCCATCCGCTTTTGAATCTGATCTCGCTTTAGCTTGCCCCGCTTCAGCGCCCGCTGCATTCTTAATCCGTATTGTACAGTAACGACAATGACATAGTCCAGGTGTTGGTCCAGTCCGGATTCGTAGATTAGAGCCGCATCCACGACGAAGAGAGATGCTTCACCTTTTTCCAATACTTTTCCATATTGTCTATCTATTGATTCAAATACATGAGGATGGATAATTGCGTTGAGGACGGCTTGATTTTCGTCATTAGCAAAAGCGACTCTGGCTAATTTTTTAGAATTAATCATCCGATCAGGATTTAGGATATCACTGCTAAATTCCTCGATGAGATCTTCTTGTACCTGCTCATTCTCGTTGAGAATCTCTTTCGCTTCCTTATCAGCGTCGAACCGGTACGCTCCCAGTTCTTCCATGCGGATGCTCGCTGCACTCTTTCCGCTGCCGATACCGCCTGTGACTCCAACCTTCAACATGACTATTCTTCTTTGGGAAGATTTTCTAAAATACGAGCCGTTACTTCTTCGATGGTTCCCACACCATTTATTCTAATAAGCTGATCTCTTTCTGCATAGTAAGCGATGAGCGGTTCCGTCTGCCGCTTATAAACTTTCAGTCGTTCACGTATGACATTAGGCTGATCATCATCCCGTTGGATGAGTTCTCCACTGCATTGGTCACACTTTCCTTCCTCTTGAGACGGACTATTAAGTAGATTGGTGATTGCACCGCACGAACCGCAAGTCCGCCGGTTGGAGAGTCGCTCGATTAGGATCTCATCTTCACCTTCAAGCGCCACTACGGTGTCCAAATTCTGATTAATTTGACTCAGTAGTTCATTCAGCCCGTCAGCTTGTGGAAGTGTACGAGGAAATCCATCAAATAGATAACCGCCATGAGTATCAGGTTGCTGTAAGCGTTCTTCGACCATTCCCAATATGACATCATCCGGCACAAGTCTCCCCCGGTCCATATAGGTCCGGGCTTCTTTACCAAGATCGGATTTTGTTGAAATGACGTCTCTCAGCATGTCACCAGTGGATAGATGCGGAATGGTGATACGTTGGCAGAGGATCTTTGCCTGAGTTCCTTTTCCAATTCCCGGTGGTCCTAAAAAAACGAGTCTCATTTTTTTTGTTTAGATAAGTATTCCTACGATAGTAGCTGTTAGCCAGGAAGCTAAAGCTCCACCTATCATTGCTTTGAAAACTATTTTTGCTAACTCTTTTCTCCTCTTAGGAGCTATTCCCCCGATTCCTCCCAGCTGAATTCCTATGGAAGCAAAGTTAGCGAACCCACAAAGTGCGTAACTGGCAATAATAGCAGTCCGTTCTGAAATTTCGTGAGCAACACGCAGATCTTTTAAATCACCGTAAGCGATGAGTTCAGTGAGAACGATCTTTTTGCCCATTAATGTGCCTAACGCAGCAGATTCATTCCAGGGAGCTCCCATTGTCCAAGCCAGTGGTCTAAAGATAAATCCGAATATTTCTTCCATTGAAGTATCAAGAAGTCCCAGTAGTGCATTTATCATAGCAACCATTGAAACAAAGGCAATCAGCATTGCTGCTACGTTGGCCGCCAGTTTCATCCCGCTGGTGGCGCCTTGAGAGATGGACTCCATTGCGTTCCCTGCAGTTTTTTCTACTTCTATTTTCACATAACCTTTTGTTGCTGGTTCTTCGGTTTCCGGGTACATGATTTTAGCTATTACCAAAGCTGCAGGGGCACTCATTATTGAAGCAGCCAAGAGGTGACCTGCAATCCCAGGTACATCTGAGAGCATTATGACATAGACTGCCATAACGCCGCCGGCGACAGTTGCGAAACCGCCCACCATTACTGCCATTAGCTCTGACTTAGTCATTGCATCTACGTAAGGACGGATCATTAGCGGTGCTTCGGTTTGTCCTACAAAAATGTTTGCGGAGACAGAGAGAGTTTCTGCGCCACTTGTCTTTAATGTTTTCTGCATGGCCCATGAAATTCCACGAACAATAAACTGCATGATTCCAAGATGGTAAAGGAGTGCCATAAGAGCAGAGAAGAAAATAATGGTAGGCAGAGCCCTAAATGCAAAGTTGAGAAGTGGTCCTTCTACAACACCGCTGCTGAAAGTCTTGAAAAGGAAATCACCTCCGGCATCAGAGAAACTGATCAGCTTTCGGAGAAACCCATCGACAGCCGCAAAAAATGGTTGTCCAATGGGTGTTTTGAGTATGACTAGAGCAAAAAACAGCTGAAGCCCAAATCCCCACAGAACGATACGTTTGTCAATTTTTTTCTTGTTGTTCGAAAGCAGCCAGGCTATCCCTAAAAGCACTACAATTCCTAATAATCCTATAAATCGTTCCATAATTCTCCTATCTAATCTGGTGGTTCATAACAGTTTCGACAGCGTGCTTCGTACAGTTCTTTCTCCCCAATGATGATTCGTTCACTATCTTCTGATAATCGTTGCGTATAGTTGGCGGGATTTCCGCAAATGACACAGATGGCGAGAGTCTTGGTGATGTACTCTGCCTCAGCCAGAAGCGCAGGTATTGGGCCGAATGGATTGGCTAGAAAATCCTTATCTAATCCTGCTACAATGACTCGCTTCTTAAGCGTAGCCAATTCCACACATACATCGATTAGCTTGTCATCGAAGAACTGTGCTTCATCAATTCCGATTACCTCGGCGTTTTCAGATCGCCGTAGAATATCCGTAGATGAATCCACAGTCTGTGATTTCATCTTGGATTGGTTGTGAGAAACTATGTGGTCTGCATGAAAACGGGTATCAATTTTCGGTTTGAAGATTTCAACAGACTGCTTGGCAATCTCTGCTCTTCTTAATCTACGGATAAGTTCTTCTGTTTTACCGCTAAACATACTACCGCAAATGATTTCTATCCATCCGGATTCGCGTGGACTGTGAGTGGGCATAAATTTTATCTATTAAGCAGTTAGAAGGAGATGAATCTTTTCCTGAACTAGATTAATAGAAGCCTGATTATTCCCTCCTTCGATAATTATAATATCCGCATAATTTTTCGTTTTTTCTACAAATTGCTCATGCATTGGTCTTACAGTTTGGAGATACTGATGGACTACACTTTTCACTTCTCTATCGCGCTCCTCAATATCACGTTTAAGACGGCGGATGAAACGGATGTCTGCAGGAACGTCCACGTAAACTTTCACATCCATCAATTCTCGAAGGAATTCTATCCCCAGTATCATGAGACCTTCAACAATAACGATGGGCACCGGATGTACAGTCTCCGTTTCTCTCATACGGGTGTGAGTGGCAAAATCATAGATGGGAATGTCAATTGCTTCTCCATCAAGGAATGCTGTGAGCTGCTCTTTCATCAGGTCAAAATCGAATGAATCGGGATGATCATAGTTTATTGCTGCACGTTCTTCCATATCCAAATCGGATCGATCCTTGTAGTAAGAATCTTGTGATATGATGACACTGTCGTTGGGTGATAAAAGGGTGGTCAGATTTTTTGATGCAACAGTTTTCCCTGAGCCGGAACCACCGGCAATTCCTACGAGAACACGTTTATTCATTTCTTCAATTTTGTGCTGTCAAACGGTTCCGGAAGTAAAGCACCGGCGGATGTTAACGTTTCATTCCCAGATTCATCTACGAGAGTTATGGGGATATCGCCGCACAACTCCCAAATGACTTGCCTACAGGCACCGCAAAGGGAAGCTTTATTTCGAGATGCAACTGCCAATCTTTTAAAGGATCTGTGGCCTTGAGCAATAGCTGCGGTCACCGCAACACGTTCAGCGCAGATGGTTAGTCCGTAACTTGCAGACTCAACATTGCAGCCCACTATTATTGAACCGTCTTCTGTTTCAATTGCAGCCCCAACAGAATAATCTGAATGAGGTGCGTGTGCTCTTGAGCGGGCTGACATTGCTGCTTCAAGTAATGAATCCATTATATTCTCCTGATGTTTATCGCTTTCATGAGATAGAGTGCTCCGACGCCGGTAATAAATCCACCGATATGAGCAAACCACGCTACACCGCCGGTTGTATCCAAACCGATAGTTCCCAAACCGTTGGTAAGCTGAATGAGGAACCAGAAACCGAGATAGTAAATTGCGGGAATACGCATAGTCATCCCCCACCAGAAAAAGAAGGGGAGGAAGGCGATCACTTTGGCTTTTGGAAAGGAGACCATATAAGCTCCGAGAACACCCGCTATAGCACCACTGGCTCCAACCATTGGAATGAATGATGAAGGATCAGTAATGATCTGTGCTATGGCTGCACCGATCCCGCATATGATGTAGAAAATTATGAAGCGTGTGTGTCCAAACAGTCCTTCCACATTATCGGCGAAAATCCAGATGAAAACCATATTCCACAGAATATGCATGAAACCGCCGTGCATGAACATGGATGTTATAATCGTGATGAATGGTGAATGGACATTTGCATTTAACTCTATCCGCTGCTTGGCGCGGTCACTAAGGTGTACTTCCCACGCTCCCACGATCTCTTCACTGGTTGCTCCCGTCGCAGCGGCCGGGATGAGACCGTAGGATAGAGTAAATTCCATATCAGATTTGGGATCTGTTCCCATACCCATTTGTAGTAGAAATACCGCCACATTCAAAGCCACAATAGCATAGGTTACTTTTGGGATGATAACTCTGGGGTTCTCGTCTCGAAGGGGAATCAGCATTTATTATTACCTGATGTTAAATCTGATTTCTTCTGAAGAAGTATTACCAACTTGATCTTCTGCAGTTATAACCAAATTATGATCGCCACTCTCCAATGGAGTCTTCAATCGGAATGTCACTTCTTTTTTAATGGGATGATATTCAAAGAGCAGTTTTTTATCATCGAGAGTTATGGAAATTGCCTCATCGCCTTCAATGCCGGCAAGTTCATCACGGATGGAGGCTTGGATTTCTTGTACATCTTCGAAACTGTAGCTTCCGCCATTCCCGGGAAAGATATGTTCTATCAGAGGTTGAATAGTATCTTGAATTACTGTTATAGCTTCCAGGCTTTTCAACGATGTAAAGTACATCCATTTTCGCTCGTCAAACCGGCTGGGGAGATAGGTCCAGCCGTCATCCTTATCGTAGTAGAAAATTCCTGATTTAGAGAAATCCCGGATGTAGTTGGGAAGTATAATAGCCACATTGGCTGAATTTTGTAACGGTCGGTCGAAGGGCTGGAGTTGGTAGGCCTTCGTGAGGAAAGTTCCACCTTCTACAGGCACAGGTGAATTGATATCCTCTACCCAATAAACTGTGGGGTTGTAAAAGGTTGTCGGTGAAGCCTGAATGGAGCAGCTTCCTCTTGGTGAGACAGCTGCTGTCTGCTTATTATTATCTGATAGCTCAGAGCGGATTGGGAACCACGATTCTCTAACTGGAGAACCGTGGAAGGAGACGACTATTTCCGTAGTACCGCCAAATTCTTCCAGTGACAACGGACGAGTGATAAAAGCTGTTGGACTGACTTGCTGTAAATCTGTGAGATCGAGGAAGTGAGAATTTCTTAGTGTGAGTTCAGGTATCTTATCCAGATAGGATTCAACCTCAACCTGTATTACTACCGATTCCTCCAAATGCCGGACAGTTAAGTCTAGGTCAACCGTCATGTAATCAGCAGGAGCTAGATTTATGGATGTATGAAATGGTGAGCTCACAGCGCCTTGATTGTTTATGCCGATAAATTGCAAAACTTTGTTGTCGATATCTTCTAATGGTAACGTGACAATCATTCCATTTCCATCCCTGGAAGTCTCAGTAGCTTTAATAGCTTCCTCAGGAAATCCCTTAGACTTAAACGAGTAGCAGGTAAAATGTGTAATAGGAAACGGGATTCCTTTTGGTTCGATTCGAAACTTGACGGAAGTCTTTGCTCTCTCTATTTCAGAAACCGCAATAGAAATAGGAGGTGCTTGATAAATAACACCTTTAATATTGACAAGGTTCTTCAGAGCATCATACAGTTTAATTGATACTCGATGATATCCGGGAGAAAGAGCCAATTTCCCATTGGATTGTTTGCTAATAAAGGCCAACCCATGACTGTTATCATCTGCGAAGAGACGATGAAATTCACCATCATTCAGTCGTTGGAGTGAATAATCCCGCTCCAATTCTATTAGTTTCGATTGGTCATAGGCAAATCTTTCAAACTCAACTCGGTACTGTTCGTTATCATCTACAGACAGCACAGCTCCATAGATATTAAATTTGTTATTCATCCAAGACATATGGTCCACAACTGAAATACCCAAACCTACTTCGCCGAAAACATGGATGGTATCCATGAAAGCGTATTCTCGAGTTTTGATCCTCTGGAGAGGAAAAATCTGGGGTAAAGGTGAACCGTTGATGACGGCATCCTTATTAAGCGGAGTTATGGAAATAGCTTCCGGAGCGGGAAGACGACCATCCTCAAGTGAGAAACCATTGGTAAGGGGATTTAGAGGACGATTGGATTCATCTCGAAGTTCGAAATGCAAATGAGGACCGAAAGCGCCTCCGCTCTCACCAGAGAAACCAAGTAAGTCACCTTTTTGGACTACAAAATTCCCCGGTGCAAAGTATTTGTCTATAGAGAAAGAGTTCAATCTTTCCTGCTCCAGCGAAATTAGATTTTCCAGGATGGGGCTGAAGCGGTCTAGATGGGCGTACAAGGCAATATTGCCGTCATCTAGTTTCAGGTAAAGTGCTCTACCATAACCGGATGATGATACTCGCACTCGCCAGATATATCCGGTGGCAATAGCTTTAAGCTCAATGCCATTGACCCCTTTTGTTTGGATATCCAGACCGGCATGGAACCGTCTTGGTCGGGTTTCTCCGAAATTAGAGGATATCCTTCGGGGCAGATCCACAGGCCAAAGGTAATCCTGACCGTGAAGACTCGTCAGCGTAATGAGAGCAAACAGCGATGAAATGTAGAAGTGTTTCACTGGAGTTTCTAAATCGATTGAATCAATTTAGACAACCATCGAGGGAGATTCAATCGTTTTTACTCATGATAATCTCAATTATAAAATAAAAGGGCGACAGTCATCGCCCCTTCTCAAAATCGTTTTCAGTACAAAAATTATTTTTTCTTCAGTTTTTCCATCTCCATCTTAAGTTCTTCCATTTCCTTACGCAGTTCTTCTAAGTCACCTTTCATGTTATTATGATGTTTTCCGAAAGGGGGCATCATTTTCATCATCATCTTATGTTGTTTTCCCATACCGGGCTTCATCATGAAGAGTTCTTTCGGCATGTCTCTTTCTCGAGCGGTTAGTTCTGCCGTTAATGTTTTCTTTCGGCCTTTGCGTACCACAACGATTTCCACTTCTTCACCTTCTTCTCTTTCACGGATTGCCTCAACGACGTCATCCTGTCCTTCGATATCCTCGTCTCCCACAGCGATAATTACGTCTCCGGCTTTCAATCCGGCTTCGTCGGCAGGACTGTCTTCTACCACTTCGGAGATTAGGACACCCTTGCCATCTTTCACGCGGAAGTAATCGCGTAGCTGCTCAGTCAGAGGTTGGAGATAGATTCCCAGCCAGGTGCCTTGTGACATCCCCATCATCATGAAGTGTTTGTCCATATCCGGGCTTCCGTCTATGTTGGGGATATCTGTGAAATTAAGATTTAGGTTTAAATCTATTTCACCTAGGATTTCACTTAAGTCTCCACCTATATCGTCAAAATCATCAATTGAAAAATCAAACTCCTGTCTGTTTCCGTTATTTGTCACTACGATGTGACAAATGCCGTCTTCCACTTCACAGACGATTTTCACTTGTTCATCATCCTCAGAAGAGAAATTGTACTTATATATTCGCACCTCTTTTTCTTGAGAAAAGACTGACGTGGTGAGAATGAGTCCCAATATGATTGTCAGCAGTTGTTTCATGATAAAACCTCCTATATTTTTTCTGTGATACGTATCACTTAAGATTATGGTTCCCTTGCAATATAAGGAAATTGTGCATGACTCTTTGAAGAGAAAGTTCTAAATTGTTTAAGGTTATTAACATTTTCATACTCAAGGGAGGGTCGTCATGAAAAAAGCCATATTATTTGCATTGCTCGTTTCAACTGTTACAGTATCGCCACTTGCCGCTATCGGTGGGATTGGATTGCAGTTAGGTCAGGGAGCGTTCACAATTGCATCTACCGAAGATATTGATGACAGTGGCCTGATTACGGTTACAACTAGTGAGTTTTCCAATCCGATTAGTTTTGGTGGTTTCTTGTATCTGGATCTGTTTTCAGATTTTAGCTTGGAAGCAGAGTTACAACTAACTGCAAGTGAATACGAATTTGAATTCACAAACGCTTTGGGTACTGCAGGACCATACAAAGGTTACTGGGGAGGTGCATCCACATACTTTACTGTTCGGAAAGAAATCTTCGGCTTGGGGATTCCGTTTCTGGGAGGAGGCAATCTTTTTGTTGGTGGCGGATATAACATGCATACGTTTGCCCCTTTGGCAGATCTGTCCCTGGTAGAGAGTTTGATGGGCGACCTTTCTGAGGAGCCTACCTTTTCGGAGGACGATTTGATTGAGTTTGTGAAAGAAAATAAGATTGATAAAACCGGTTTCCATATACAGGCTGGTTTTCAGTTCAAGCTGTTGATGATTGACACATTTCTTTATTACCGTCAAACCTTTGGAGATTTTGAGGATGTTTTCGGCGAGGAATCTTATGGCAGTTTGAATCTTAGATTAGGGTTGGGAATTTAAAAATAGAGCAAAAATAAGTGAAGCTTTGGGGGTGGTATTCCACCCCTTTTTTATTTCCAGTGAACTACTCCGCCAGCGGTACTGTAGACTGATAGGACCAATTCTTTAGATCCTTGGAGTAGTAGTGGCGACTTGAAACAGTAACAGCCAGAAAGTGGGGTTTGGAGACGTCAGTCTTTGGTAAAATAGTGAGAGCAAAAAAGTCGTTCCGAGTGTCAATTTGGGTCAGAAGACTGAACTCACTCCCAACTGTCGTGGGATTCACATTTCTCATCGTATAGACATTCCCCAGATTAGATAGGAGGACGAAACCCGTCCTCGGCGGAGCTGAACGAAAAATAAAATAAGTGGAAGAGACGATGGTTTCACTTTTGTATTTATCTGATTCATTTAGTTTTTTCAGAGCATTCTCAAGTTCTCGNGCAGGTCCTTCAAGCCCGGGTGAACCCGTTTCTCCCGACTGACCGGGTTCTCCGGCTGGACCTTGTGATCCCGGCGGACCTGTAGCACTGCAGGCTGCCAGAGTCAGTATCAAGCCCACGAGGAAAAAAACTCTGACCCCATTGACTATAATGGTGTTAAGTCTGTTGTCAGCTAAAGCCATATTAAAGAATAGATGTTCCGACATCTGAAACAGTTTGCAGCCATCCCATGGCAATTGTCCACGCTAGAGACATAATGATAATAAGTTCAGCCGTGATTGCCGCTACAAAGAACAGAATAGCTCGTTTCATTGCAATATTCTTGTACTGGTTGATTTTCCCGAGGGAGAAAACTTGAGTGGCAAATAGCTGGTAGACTTTATCCGGATCTTTAGATATTTTCTGCAGATGAGCAGCATAGCTTTCAGGGGTGGAAAATTTAGCTATCCCCGCGAAGAAGGTTGGGTTCTCCGGTTGTTTCTTGGTGCTGAACTTGTCTTTTCTAACGCGCGGTACGATGACTAACACCAGTTGGATAATAGTCAGTAAGGCTGACAAAAAATAGATGATCGTCATTATGAAGATAAACCAGTTAAACTCCATCTTGGTAAAGTGGATCATAAAGAATACCATAAACACTCCCAGGATCGAAAGTATGGTAAACGCTTTCTGATCTGTCCGCTGCAGAATCTGCTGCTCGCTGGAAAGTACATGGAATAACGGAGTGAAATCTTTGTCAATCATGAGCGTGAAATATAGGGCAGTCTAATGCTAAATGCAATCACCTCAACACCTCAGCAAGGACAGCTGTTTTCACCCATTCAACTGACTGCCCGGTTGACTGATCCACCGCTTCAACTTTGATGATGTAGATTCCGATTCGGGCTCGATTGCCATCGTCAAATCTGCCGTCCCAGGTAAGGATTCCTTCGGCACCGGTTACGAGATTCCTCGCTAATGTTCGCACCTCTCTGCCCATGCTGTCAAAAATTAGCATCGTTAGATATGCCTGGGCAAAAGGTAAGCTATAGGATATTCGCAGCTCATCATCAAAGCTGTCGCCATCCGGAGAGAAAGGGTTTGGATCGAGTAGTATATTGCCGGCCTCTGGAAGGGTTTCTACAAGGATACTGTTGTCTGCTCCCGGCGATATTTTTTCTAAAGATGTGCAGGTTCCCCAGTTGCCTATATCGGGAGAATCGAGTTGCGGATTAAGCTTTTCCAGTGAACGGCCGTTTCCGCCACCCCAGTCATCACTGAAACTGATGGAATCATTGACTATCCCGGCTGGATCGAAAAGAAAAATTTCATCACCGCTGTTGTTGAGAGTTGGGAATCCATCCGGTGATACAAGCAGAATTCCATCCAGTGGAAGATAAGGGAACAGTGATGAATCGCTGCTTAAAACAATCAAGTCACCTGCTGACACAGTTTCTCCGGGGAAGAAGCGGAGGTTGGATGTATAGCTGTCTGAAAAGTGCCAGCCTGAGAGGTCAAGTTCGCCATCTGCCAGGACCGCCAGTTCAATAAATTCTACAATACCCGCATCGGGAGCATAATGAATTTCGTTTAGTGTCAGCACTTTTTCTGTGTATTGTACAGTTAAGGAGTAGTCGGCAGAATTGTCGGTACTGTCCGCATCATCATCCACTAACAGTGAAACAGTTAGCAGATGTTGTCCAGAAGAAAATGTACCTAGGGAAATATCTATGTCAGTTGAATCGCCGTCAGCGAGATTCGAGAATGTTGATGAGCCCAACAGGTCAGATGCTTCAGTGACTTCCACTGTTCCGGAAATAGACTCAGTGCCTTCGTTAAGTATCGTAAACGATAGAGTTACCATATCGTTAGGAGATGGATTCTCCGGTGACTGACTCATTGAGGAGGCGATGAGAGCAGCATCTACCGGTGGTGGAGTAACACTGTTTAAGAATCCCGGAGTACCCAGGGAATCATGGCTCGTTGACCAATTGGCAGAAGTGCTGGGCTGATCGAGTCGTTTCCGTTCGTAGGAGAAGCCAGATGCTGAAATATCACTCCAACCGATACTGTCGGAGACAGCACCTGTGCTGTCAGAGAGGAAGAGTGAATCCTCGGCACTTAGACCATTGCCGATGCTGTTGTCGTCCACTCGGACGATAAGCACAGAGTCGGGAATGAGATTCAGATAGATGCCGGCTGATTCGTCATAATCTCCCTCCATGATCAACGCATACCGTTCCGGAGGAATAATCGTTCCCATGCCGCCATCCACCAGTTCGTCTGTGGAGAATTTATCACTAATTTGCCAGAATGAGAGATCTACTGAGTCGGTACCACTGTTATAAACTTCCACGAATTCGTTTGGAGTGTCTGACCCTTCAAGATTGAACATGATCTCGGAAAATATAAGTTGAGCAGAGACCGGAAAAGTTGCCAGAAGAAGTAAGGGGAGGATTCTCACGCTGTATTAGTGTTTCTTGATGAATTCTCCCAGATGTTCTTTTATGAGATCTCGGCAACTCCTGTAGTTCGTGATGAAACGTTCATCATCACTCCACCCTGTGAATGGATCAGGTATGCTCCAGTGAATATTTTCTGTACCCTCAGGGAAAGTGGGACACAGTTCTTTTGCTGAATCGCAGACGGTAATGACGATATCAATCCCCTGACCGAGATACTGATCAATATCATCGGATGTGTGATGTGAGATGTCAATCCCCAACTCTTCCATGATACTGATACTCATGGGGTGGACATGGCTTGGATGAGTCCCAGCGCTGAAAACCTCAAAGCGATCTCCGGCCAAATTACGGAGGAGCCCTTCCGCCATTTGTGAGCGGCAGGAATTTCCGGTGCAGATAAAGAGTACTTTTTTCTTCATAGTGTGTAGGGGAGGAAGTTAGTCTATTGGATTGCCGAAAGTCAACCGCCTTATGATTTCGGATTCAATAGCTTCTACATCCTTTTCTTTTATTGACTTTTCCTCAACTTTTGCATTTGTTTTTACCGGACAGTGTAATGAAATTCTCTTATGGATGTTATTCGTGGTCAGTTTATTCAAAATCAACACTGTTTTATTAGTAACCACTGTATAGTCACTTTTTTACTAATCGGCTTTGGGTTCATTTCCTGCACAGAAATCTTTATTTCTGATTCCCTTTTGCCTGAAAACGTGAAAGTTGTTTCAACAGATTATGAACTGTATGATAGACGGTCTTTGGTTTTCAGTAGCGAGATTGATTCGTGGCCAGAGAAATTGCCTTCTTCCCTCAGCGGGCGTAAACTGTACCGTTTCGAGGACTTGAACAGTAAGAGCGGGATTGTGGAAGGTGAGTACAAAATTGATCATGGGAGATATATCGTAATACGGTTAGCTGATGACACACTGGTAAAAGTACCCAAGGAAGTTTTCTTAGTGATAACAGATTTCACTGATGCCAATCGAGATCGTTGATGAATTTTTCAAAACGATTCATAAAGACAACCTTTTTTGTTTTCGTTTTTTCAATTATCCTCTTCAGTTGCAAAGAAGAGAAAGATTCAGAGCCGGATGTTAATTCTTTAAAGCTAAACGAGATCCAGATCATCGGCAGCCACAACAGCTATCACATTACTCCGTCTGTGGGTATGCTGGCGCTTATCGGATCTTTTATGCAGGATCTGGCAACATCAATGGACTATACTCATCTGCCACTGGATGAGCAGTTCACTACATACGGTGTCCGGCAGATTGAGCTTGACGTTTATCCCGATCCGGAGGGAGGTCTCTTTGCCAATCGGCTGGGCAACGCATTCCTGGGACTGCCGGTGGCATCCGGAATTGCGGCTCTCGACACTCCCGGCTACAAAATACTTCACTTTCCCGATGTGGACTTTGAGACTCACTACATCACCTTCCGCGCCGCGCTTCGGGCAGTAAAGCAGTGGTCAGAGGCAAATCCGCTTCATCTCCCTATTCTCATTCTCGTTGAGGTTAAGGATGAGGGCATAGGCGATCTCATATCCATCCTCAGTGGATTTACCGATCCGCTCCCCATTGATGCGGAAATGATGGATGAGCTGGACGAGGAAATACGGGATGAATTCGGCGAAGAGCTGCAAAATGTGATTACTCCGGATGTCGTCAGAGGCGAACGAGAAACACTGGAAGAAGCAGTTCTGGAGGACGGCTGGCCCACACTAGGTGAGTCCCGAGGGAAGGTATTGTTCGCACTGGACAACGGGGGAGAAGTGCGTGATCTTTATTTAGAAGATCATCCTTCTTTGGAAGGGCGAATACTCTTTACTGATTCAGAGCCCGGTTCGCCTGAAGCAGGCTTTCTCAAGATGAATACACCCACAAATGAAATCGAATCCCGAGTTATGGAGGGATACTTGGTACGGACGAGGAGTGACACTGAGACAGAGGAAGCCCGGACAGGCGAAACAGCCCGACGGGACAGTGCCCTCGCCAGCGGAGCTCAGTTTATCTCCACGGACTACTACCGTCCCGATCCACGGTACGAAGAGAGCGATGACTGGACCGGCTACTCCGTTCAGCTTCCCGGAGGTGTGGTGGCTAGGATTAATCCGGTGATCGGCTCGGAGGAGTATGAAGGAATGGATCTTGAACAGGGGCATTAAGAGCATAAATTAACAATTCAGAATCATTATAATTTTACTAATCCTTCCTTTTCCATTCTTGTCATTTGTTTGGGTTAGTAGTAGACTTCCCTTGGAGACAATATGATCACACTCACTGTTAGCACCAATCAGCGCGTGGACTTCGTGGACATCACCTCCCGGGTACGGGAAGCGGTAGCATCCGGCGGAGTGCAGGACGGTATTGTCACCGTCTATGTTCCCCACACCACCTGCGGCGTCACCATCAACGAGAGCGACGACCCTAATGTAGCAGCTGATATCACCATGCAACTGGCCAAGCTGGTACCCCATCATGCCGGCTACGCCCACTATGAAGACAATGCCGACAGCCACATCAAAACGAGTCTAGTGGGATCATCGGAACAGGTCTTTATCGAGCACGGCAAGCTTGTCCTGGGCAGATGGCAGGGGATCTTCCTATGCGACTTTGACGGTCCTCGAACGAGAAAAGTATATCTGAAGATTCTATCTGACTGATTCGGTGCGCTCGTATATAGTTTCCTTGCAGAAACTCCTCTCCCAAAATGTTCATCCTGAAAATTCCATTCACATGAAGCGGTATATGAAAGACCAGTTCGAGTTCTTCGGCATCAATTCCGTTGAGCGGAAGGAGTTGACAAGAAAATTCTTCACAGCTCAAGGTATACCCAGTAAACATGACTACAAGGAAGTCATTCGAGAGTTGTGGGACTTACCCCAGCGTGAGTTTCAGTATGCTGCCCTCGATATATTGGAGCATCTAGTGAAGAAGCGGATTCAAGTGAAGATAGAATTGCTCGACTCGTTTGTGGACTAGTGGCAGTAATT
>JYMV01023093.1_pt1 | contig 58229 bp, 45 predicted proteins | sample 338911 | NCBI WGS metagenome assembly JYMV01 (sample SAMN03354496, study PRJNA234377) | hydrothermal vent metagenome | biome: Deep sea; feature: Hydrothermal plumes at the Eastern Lau Spreading Center, Western Pacific Ocean; material: Seawater | place: Tonga | collected 2009 | depth 2000 m m | reverse complement strand
CTTTCCCTATCAGTCAGCTGCTGATGTGCCATGTATCCTCTCCCAATGTCGTCGTTCATAGAGATGCTGCATATCGGCAGCTGGCTCTATTATCTCCTTCATTGGGGGGAATAATCCAGAGTCCTGGACATACTGAGCTCTGGCTATGCCGTGCTCAGGCCTTTGCCTTTATTATGTGAATCTACGATGATATAAGCTAGGAATCTATTCCGGTCTTATTGGCCAGAATCTCTGTGCCTTACGAGGTAAAACATTACGTCTTAAGTAATGGGAGTCGTTCTCCAGTCCAGTCGGGAAATAGTGCTTGATCATCAGAAATATCGAGATGTGTTCCCGCTACGTTGGAAAACACCGAGCGGAAGTCTGTTGTCACCGGCAAGTCGCGTCTTCTATCTAAAGGTTCCGGAACGAGATGCGGAACGTTTCCATGAACTTTCCCTCCATCCACTTGAGTTCCAAGAACAAAAAGGCAGGAAGCCCGACCGTGATCTGTCCCTCCGGACCCGTTTTCGCTGACAGTTCGACCGAACTCGGTCATTGTCATCAAGACAACATCGTTTTGGTAATCGCCAAGATCTGTCCATAAGGCAGTAATTGATTGGGAAAAATCCTTGCCTTTTCTGGCGAAGGAACCTTCGGTTGTACCTTGTCGTGCGTGTGTATCCCAGCCTCGCGATTCAGCAAAGGCAATCTCTAACCCTACATTTGCTTTGATCAACTGAGCAATTTGCCGAAGGCTTCTTCCAAGTGGTGATTTCGGATAGGAGGCACCGTTGGCAGGACGATAATCCGAGATCACCATTGACTTTAATTGTTCAATAGCTTCAAAACTTTCATTCCCAGCATGACGAAGCAGATCTTGGGAAGCATCTCGATAAATCATTTGATAGCTATTAGTAATCTGTTGTACCTTTACCTTATTTGCCTTTTGTCGCTTTTTTTCTAATATATCGAAATTTTCTAGACTTGCAATTGCCAAAGCTGGTTGGTTTCCATATAATGATAATGGTAGAATTTTTGTAACCGACACGGCTTGAAAAGAGGATTGTTCGTGGCCAAGGAGTCCAGTCGCTCGGTTGAGCCAACCGGACGTTGTACCTTTTCGGCCAGGTGTCCCTGTTTCCATATAATCCTGAGCATCAAAGTGCGAGCGGGTTGGATATGGAGATCCGACACCGTGAACAATGGCTAGCTGTTTGGATTGAAAGAGTGGTTCCATGGAACTAAAGGCAGGGTGCAAACCAAATCTGCCGTCTAAATCAATTAAAAGGGAAGGAGCGACTTTCATTGAAAGACTGGGACGCAGTTTCGGCAACATCGGATCACTGAAAGGAGCAACTGCCATCAAACCGTCCATTCCCCCACGCTGAAAGATTGTAATCAGCGTTTTTCGATTTTGGCTAACTCCTTTTGCCGCTTTTACAGCTTGATTCAAAAAAAGTGGTATTCCACCGATTGAAACTGAGAAAAGACCAATTCCACCCGTTTTTAGCAAGGCTCTGCGTGTCCACATGTTTTTTCCGCCTTATTTTTGTTAATAGGTCTGAAATTCAGGAGATCCAAGGATAACGCCAACAGCTTGGACAATCAACTGTTTTTGTTCTCTCTTCTTTGCTGCGATTTTCGCTTTTCTTCGCTTGATATTTTTTATGTTTTTGATTTTCGTGTTTTTTCTCTCTTTATCACTAATAGATATTATTTGTTGTTCTAAACGTTGACACATTTTAGTAATGTCTCGTTCTGGAAGAAGTAGACTGGCATAGACAGCAGGGGATTTATTATTACTGCCAAGCTCGGTATCAGGTCCAAGATCCGCTAAATTCAGGCGAATGCCTTGGATTTGGTTGGATGCTAAACTTATGCCGAAATTCATTCGGTTCAGTATCGTTCCAGTGTTAATCCAAAACGTTCCTCGATCTGGATAACCAGTAGGAGGTCTACAGGCATATAAGGGTTGCCCCATCTTAGCTACCCATTGTGCTAGCTGTCGGGATTTGTTTATATCTGCTCCGGTTGATCGTAACGCACTTACCGCCAATCTGATGGGAGATTTGGTTTTGTGTTTTTTTTCACCACGCCAAAATTCAGGCGAGACTGAAATTTCCCGTATTAGTGCTTTGATATTACCATCTTTTTGCAGAAACACTTTAGCAAGCCGATCAACAAGAGTTGCCGGAGGATCTTCAGAAACGAAGTATGTTGCCAGTTTTTGTGAAATGTGTTTGGCGGTTGAGGGGTGTTCAGCCAACATACCCAACACACGTTGCCCTTCTTCTATTCTGCCTCCAACGGGGAACTTTTGTCCTAGGATAATTTTCTCTTTAACATCATGGTTCCAAGGTACAAATTGGAAATCACCGTCTTGTATAATGCTTTTAGGCTTTCCATTTTTGCGTTTACTTTTCCGATTTACTTTCCAACCAGTAAATGCTCGAGCAACCTCAACAACATCTTTTTGGGTGTATCCTCCTTCGACTCCTAGCGTGTGAAGTTCCATCAACTCACGTGCATAATTTTCGTTAATGCCGCGTTTGAGAGTCTTTGGATTTACCGAGGAATCTGACATCATAATCTGAGAATCTGACATTACTTTCTCTGTTGAACTACGATTTAATGTCGATGTTTTCTTCGACCTCTGTTTTCTCTTTCGACTTTGTTCTCTTAATGCTTTTGGCGTTGCGTCAGGTAACGCATTGGATTGGTTGTTGTCCAGATAATATAACATCGCTGGATGCTTGGCTGTCGCACCGAGCATATCCCGGAAACGTCCTAACACATAGGGACGAATAGCTTCCTGTTCGTAGGACAGAACCCAAGGTTTAGCCTGATTATCTGTGATTGACACATTGAAATGGTTGAACCAGAAATCGGTGAGTACTTCTGCAAGTTGGTTTTCATTGTAAACTGACCGAAGGAATTTTTGGGCGATTAATTCATTTAACAGTTCACGTTGCGGTCGAAACCCTTTTTCTTTTGAAAACTCTTTTAGCTTTTGGCGAACTTCCGTTGGCTTGGCATTTTGATCGTTTCGATCGATGACACCTTCGCGGTGTGCCATTGACCTCACTGCACCATTTGGTGGGTATACCTTTAGGATTTGTTCGGTAGACATATGTATTGATTGGAGTTTTGATAAACGTTCATCCAACTTTGGACAGGACAAATTGGCATCAAGTTGTCTCTCAAACCAAGTCTCCAATCCCATTTCGAGTAATTGATCAATTTCACCTGGACGAGCTCCGAAAGTGAAACGATTTAACAAATGGGCTGCAGCTTGTCTTTCAGTCAAACCAAAATCTGAATATGGTAAAATGGTGATTGGATTTTCGCTTCTTGCGATGACTGATATGGTAAAAAGAACAGCGAAAGACAACATCGTGTAACGTGGGCTTTTCATGATTTATCTCCGGATACAAACTAAAAAATTAAAACATGATAACGTGACAAGTAAATTTTCAGGATTTCTCTATATTATCTCATTTTTTGAACAAGTTTATTGGCACCTGAATTGCGGACAAAATATTTTTTCATTCTACGTCTTCTTATCCCGAATTTCAAATTAATCATAAATCTCATCATCCAATCTCTGATGTGAGATGAGTGTTCTCCCCTTTTTTGGGTATGGAGGCTTCGAATCTTTATAGCAGCTACTCTAGGAAGCCATTTTTCATCATCTTTGGTCAATTGTATTTTTAATGATCTGTTCTTGTTGCGTGTGTGGGGATTAAAAACTGAACCCATTAATTTCGGAGATCTTCAATTTTGATAATTTTTCCGTTTTCCTGCGCAATGTAGGCAAATCCCATGCCGTCTAATGCAATTCCTTCTTGGTCACTTCCGGGAAGTAAGTACTGATGAAGAACGTTTCCATCTAGGTTAATCTCCACTAAAAGATTTGTTGTGTCGCTTATTACGATAAGGCATTGACGTGCAGCATCATAATCAAGTCCTGAAATGTCAATAATCTTTAATGGGAAAAAACCGATAATTTCGCCTTCCTCCTTCATACCTGTTGAATTTAGTGGAATCGCAACTTCACAGACAACTGACGGTTCTCGTTTGGGTTTCAAACTGAACGACTGATTACCAATCCAAAAAACTCCTCCCTCAGGGTGAAAAGGGTCAGAAATAAAAGCAATTGCCTCTAATCCCATGCCTCCTTTTTTAAGTAATTCTCGTCCTTCAAAGTTGCGTTTGATAGGGAATTTCCGAGTCAATTTAAAAGATGATGGATCAATCTCAATAATCGCGTCCTCACCTTCAACTACTGCATAGAGAAATCCGGTTATAGGATTCACGGTGATTCCTTCCAGATCTGCCTGTTCAATAAACTTTTCACGAATCAATGATCCATCAGTTCGAAGCTCATACAGGTTTCCTTCATCGCTAACGATGAATAGAGTTTTTCGCAACGGATGATAGGTGATTCCTGATGGTTCATTGCCTTGAAGTTGGAAGATATTACCAACCCATTTGTAAGGCAACTCGATGGGAGGAGAGGAATAAATTTGTTGTTCATACCTATTTGCCAGTTGTTTGGTTTGGTTCTGAAAATAAATCAACACAAGACTGGTTAGCGCAACTCCAATTAGCCAGATTACTCTGTATCTCATCCTCAAATCCTTATCTTAATTTATCACGATAAAATGGAGTTATCGACATAATCTCTGCTTCAACAACTAAAGTTTAGGATCAGTAGCATTTATCCAAACAGCTTTTGTAAGTAAACTAATTTGACAAATAGGATTTGTTCGTTCTCACCCTTTTTTGTTTGGTTGTTGTTGTAGACAATAAAGAAATTGCTTTCCGGTCTATATTCATAGGCAAAGAGGACAAAAAAACGTCTGTCTTTTTCGATGGTCTGCTCCAAGCTAGCTCTTGCGTATATACGTTGGTCAAACTGGTAATTGAGTGCTATACGTGTCGTTAGTTCAACCAGTTCCGAATCCTCGATTAACCTTTGTTGTTTAACCTCCAAGCTAAACTTATCTGTTGGACGGATAGTGATTTCTGGTCCCACAAAAAAACTTTCTTGCCCCTTGCGTATTCCGAAAGAATTTCTTGTCCGGACAGAAATCCATTTGGGTGGAAACCAGCCATAAAAAAAATCAAGTGTTCGATCAGTAAATTTTTCTCCGTCATCCTCTAGATGGTAGTACCACTCTGGACTCAAGAAAAAATACATGTTACTGATGCCGATAATATTCTCGAATTTGAATCTGTGATTAGTCAATGTCCCCTGATGATCGTACAAACGCTCGTATTCAGGTGCGCTACGAAGAAATTGGATTCGCCCTTTCCAACGTTTTTCCAAGCTAGTGCGCAGATTAATACCTCGGCGGTCAATGCGAGGTACAAAACCCATTTCTGGATTAAAATCCTGCCCAACATCAAAGTATTTAGCTTTAAAAGAAAAGAAGTTTGCTTCTCGCGAGAGTTCAGCAAAGACAGCTTGACTTCGATCCAATCCAGTTTTCCACTCGTTGGCGTATTCTAGGTTCACTTCTAAATTTTCAGGTAATACGAATCGGGCATCAATTCCAGAAGTTCGATCATAGTCACTGCCATTTTGCTTATTGGCCCCTAACAATCCAACTGTTGCTGACCGACCAAACTCCCGTTGCAAACGGAAGACTGAATAAGCATAATTACCCAATGGCAATTCTCTCATCCCTACTTCGCGGTTCATATCTTCTGGCCCGGCCTGTGCCAGGACGAGAGCGGTGTTGTAATCACCAATTTTGCCTGCCATTTTCCCCCCCTGTTGCAAGTCTTCAACACGCCGACTATAAAAGAGTTCGATTGGCGTTTGGAATATTTCGTTTCCTTCCTGAAAAAAAGGACGTTTTTCCGCAAACCGTAGTGGAATGTCTGTCAGGTTGACCATATCAGGATCTGCTTCAATCTGTGCGAAATCAGGGTTCAGCGTAAAATCAAAAGTTAAGTTGGATAACGGGTACCGAAAATCAATACCACCAGCTGGCTCAGTTTTGAATTTTTGATCCCCTATTTTCTGGGGCATGATTGTTCCATACGGTTTAACTTTCAATGGTCGTCGTGTGTTAAGGCTTTCAACATCCAAGTCTACCAAATGACCGAACCGTGAGACGGCATATTCCCTGCCGTTAAGGTCCGACCAAGAGATTTCTTCTCTGTTTGATCTATCTTGCCTCCAAAAATTAATTCCCCAGATACTGTCAGCCTTTTTAGCAAAACGTAATTCAGCAAACGGAATCGAAAATTCAGCGGTCCACTTGTCTTCTCTTTGGGCTGCCCGACCATCCCAATTACAGTCCCAAGCCATATCAGATCCTCTGCGACCGCTGTTTGCCCCTTCGTTTTGGACTCTTCGGTCAGCTTGAGTGCCTAGTGCGTTCAATTCAAACCCGTAACAATTCCGACGATCAAGATAAGTATCCAAGTAAACAGCAACGTAATCATCAAGGAAGAATCGCGAATCACGACGCGTTTCGTTCGTCATTAATTTATCCATATCAGACTTATGGCATTCGAATCCTACATAAAGCCGATTTTTGTCATAAAGTAGATAGACATTTGTTTTTAGTTCTGTTGGAGCTCCCGCTGTGGGTTCATGCTGGACGAAGTCATTTATAATAGTTGCTGATTGCCAACTGGTTTCGTCGAGTTGACCATCAATTTTAGGTGGGTTATCTGTCCATTGTGGGGAAACGCTTTTGAATTCTGAATCTTCAGCATAAGTTAAATTAATAGTTAGCAACCATAGGATCAAGGTGGCAAATTTTTTTTTATGCAATTGGTTTTCTTTCATGCAATTGGTCTTTTTTATGAGTCCTTTCTAAATCTGGATAGTTGCGAGGATTTTCTTAATAATATCTAGTATTTTAACATATAAATCATTTCCACCTGTTGTTCTTGTTCTATTTGCCTCAGACCAGTACAATTTCGGGGCAAATTCCAAAATATTCGGTGACGAGCTTGGTTCTAGTTTTCCCCTGACACAAATGAGTATTGACCTGCTTGAGACCTTTTTATGTTGGCGTATCGTCCGTAGTTCCGTTGATGATATCGTCGTGGCGTTGGTAGATGATAGGCTAACTTTAGTTAAATAATGAGCTCAGGTTCTAGTAGTACATCATCGGTGGATTGACAAGTTAGCAAACAGCGGGCAAGCTATCTACGAGGAATAAGGAGGTAACAAATTGAATGAAAAACACATCGTAGATTTAACAACAGAAGAACGTGCTAATCTTGAAGTCCGATTATGGGGTGCTGACATGGAGGGTGCCTGGTAAAGTGGATCCAGATTTCGCTCAGAGCAGATGAAGGCTGGTCTGATAATCGCATAGTAGAAGCGCTCGGCGTAGGGCTGTCAACGGCAGAGAGAACCCACCGGAAGTTTGTTGAGCTTGGTCTGGAAGGAGCCATAACTAACCACCAACCTCGGCACAAATATCCCCGCAAATTGAATAGACAAGCCGAAGTCCATTTGATTGCCTTAGTGTGTGGCCTACTCCAGAAGGGTATGTGCGTCGAAGCCTGAGGTTGCTTGCCGATCATTGGCCAAGATCATAAGGTGTCGAATCAGAGAGCATCTTCCATATACTCCCTCGATACTTTCCACTAAACGCCCATAGCATTTCACTCTACTTACTCCAACAATCATCCCTCTATCAGATCCGGTAAAACCAATACAACCTAAGCTCTTCATAGAACTACATACCGATACTCCTAATGGTATATCAAGCATCATAAAGGGCTTGAGTTCCTCAACACCGCTATCGCAAAGGACACTGACAATCTTACTACGGCTAGTACCTCTCCTGTTCATCAGCAGGATAAGCAAAAGTTGTACGGCTATCTCCGCACAAACATTCAGACTCTTATTCGAGCAGGGAAAAACGCTTTTTTAATTCTCAGTAGCATAGCATCTAAGATCCGCTTGCTCGTAAGTGGAAAGCCAGCGCCCCAGGCTGTTGTGGCGCATGGCAAGACTGTCGGCTCCCTGCTGGCATGTGTCTGGCACTCGCCCGCCCTCAGAATCCACAGCATCTGAAGACGTTGTTTCCGTTGCGCGTTGCTTTCTCGGTGCATCAGGATTCCCAGGGATTTGGCAGTTTCATATATCTCGGGAATGTTTCTTCGCATCGTGTCAGCATACATTCTTTATGTACAACTATTAGAGAATTGGTATTACACCTCTGTCAGCAATATCAGTAGAAGTTCATTTATTTATTTCTTGTGATTTTATGAGTGCCTGAAAATTTGGATCAGCTCTAACACGATTAAAACCAATATCTGTCTTGGCTCTCCTCGCCATGCGCTTGTCTAATCTTACTGCTGCCCAAAGAGATCTTATAGATAACATTGTCTCTCCTTTCATAGCATGAACAATGGCTAAATAGTAATGTCCCCACACGAACTCGGGGTTAATCTCAACCGCTTTTTGATACTGGGTAACGGCAGCATCTAATTCTCCTTTTCTAACATGCGCAATGGCCAAGCCGCTATATGCCAGCACATGGTTTGGATTTATTTCTAATGTCTTTTGATACTCGGTTACGGCTGACTTCAGATTGCCTTTGCCCGCAAAAGCATTTCCCAAATTCACATGGGCATCTGCAGATTTGGGATTAATCTCAATTGTCTTTTGATACTGAGCAACGGCGGCATCTAATTCTCCTTGCTGGCCATATATAACTCCTAGATTGTAATGTGCTTGTTCATGGTCACTGGGTAACGGCGGCATCTAATTCTCCTTGCTGGCCATATATAACTCCCAGATTATAATGCGCCTGTTCATGGTCAGGACTTATCTCAATTGCTTCTCGATATTCAACAATGGCTAATTTCAGATCGCCCTGTTTATAGTGAACATTACCTAGATTGTTGCGAGTGTCTGGATCTTCGGCGTTAATTTCTAATATCTTTTGGTACTGGACAACGGCGTTGTCTAAATCCCCTGTTTGGCCGTATATAGTTGCTAGACCATTGTATGCCGGCACATGATTGGGTTCAGTTTCGATTACCTTTTGATACCGAGTAACGGCGGCATCTAATTCTCCTTGCTGGCCATATATAACTCCCAGATTATAATGTGCCTGTTCATGGTCAGGATTTATCTCAATTACCTTTTGATACTGAGTAACAGCGGCATCTAATTCTCCTTGCTGACCATATATAACTCCCAAATTATAATGTGCCTCTATGTCATTGGAATTGATCCCAATTACCTTTTGATATTGAGTAATAGCTGCATCAAACTTTCCTTGTCTGACGTATGTAATGGCCAGATCTAAACGGGGACGTACAAATCTGGGGTTGATTTCAATAGCCTTTTGATACTCAGCAATAGCTGCATCAAACTTTCCTTGTCTGGCGTATATAATGGCCAGATCTAAACGGGGACGTACAAATCTGGGGTTGGTTTCAATAGCCTTTTGATACTGGACAATGGCTTCAGCTAAATCCCCTTGGTTATAATGTTTTAGATCGGGATGTATCTCTGAACCTTCATAACTTATTTCTAACGTCTTTTGATACTGGATAATGGCAGCGCTTAAATTCCCTTGGTTCAAGTAAACGTGTCCCAGATTGTAGTGTGCCTCTGCATCATTGGGATTAATTTCAATGGCTCTTTGGTATTCGGCGATAGCATCAGTTAAATTCCTTTGGTTATAGTAGGCATTGCCCAAATTATAATGTGTCTCAGCGTCGTTGGGATTAATTTCAATGGCCTTTTGGTATTCGGCAATAGCATCAGTTAAGTTCCCTTGATCATGATAGGCATTGCCCAGATTGTTACGTGCTTCTATTAAACCGGGGTTGATTTCCAGTGCTTTTTTGAACTCGGCAATAGCAGTATCTAGTTTGCCTTGTTTGTAGTAATTCAGCCCACGATTGTTATGTCTCGTCGCCTCGCCTTTGGTTTCAGCTATTTCTGCTGCGTAACCAATCATCAGACCTATTGTGAATAAAATAATCAAACTCACTCTCGGCGTATACATGAATACCTCTTCAGATTAGTTTACATTCCATATTCCTTAATAGTATTGGTAAGAAAAGCCCAAGAGTAATAGATATGGACTAGATTGATGCGATCTGCCAAATTCCAATTTGAAGTGAAATGCTCTTGAAAGCCTGAAATGATAAGCATCAACTCACGGCTAAACCCCGAAATTACCACTGCTTGCAAACTCAGTGTTTACTGAGGGTAGTCTAACATTTGGGACCGCACAATCTTACCCTCATAATTTCCATAGTTAACCCAAAATGTTGAGAAAACATACCTGATTGTGATATTATAATTGCATGATAGAATAGCATACGCAAATCAAGCAGTCTAGATTCGTCGGGTGAACACATCCAACACATTGTTATCGGAGGGAACATGTTATACATGAAGAGACCATTGATCCTAATACACATTTGTTTATTCATCCTGAGTTTAATCCTAACTGTTCAGGGTTATGGTGCAATCAATCCCAAAACGGCTGTTGCTGTCTGGCTCTTCGATGGCAATACCGAAGATGCTACAGAAAATAAAAATCATGGCGAACTTAAAAACGGGGCCAAGATTGCCGACGGCGGCAAATTCGATAAGGCTCTGAGTCTGGATGGAGAAGATGATTATGTGCTGGTCAACCCATCAGCCAGTTTAGAAAGTTCCTCCAAACAATATACCGGGGTCGCCTGGGTTAAACTGGATAAGGAAGGAGTGCAGCGTAACGCTTGTTGTAATGATGATCAGAATATTTTGAGTTGGACTCCCGGCTGGCATAGTCTCTTGTTGGTTTTCGGTGCCGGTCGTGGCGGGAACCAAGGCAAAGTGGAAATTGGAAGTGCCGAACTGGCTCCGCAATGGAACTCCGGCACCAAACAGGTCAATGATGACAAATGGCACCATCTGGCCTTTGTATACGATGGCAAGAAAAAACTTCTCTATGTCGACGGAGAAGTGGACATAGACACGCCGGCGTCGGGAACCTTTGGCATCTTCGGCATAGACGTAACCATAGGCGGAACGGCGGCTAGCCAGAGGCATGCCGAAGGTCTTTTGGACGACATAGCAATTTTTAATGCTCCCCTAGCCAAAAATGACATTAAAACGCTGATGGACAAGGGGGTAGGCAAAACGCTTGGTTTACTGCCTGTTTCTCCCAAATATAGATTGACGGCAATTTGGGCCAGTATTAAATCCGGAACTTAGTACCTAAATACTATATTCAGAACTAGTGAAAATAAATATAAAGTGATTTTAAAGTCACTTTATGATATGGTATATTAGTTTCTAAGCGTATTCAATTCTGTTAAAATATATTTAATTTTATCAAAAGGAAGACTATTATGAAATACCGTAGCAGCTTGATCTGCCTTTGCATATTTCTTGCTGGGTTGATGATTGTCAGCCAAAGTTTCGGTGATGAAGCCAAAATCAAAGACACTGCCGTTGGCATCTGGCTCTTTGAAGATAATGCTGACGATTCCAGCGGAAAGAAAAATCATGGTCAACTCAAAAACGGGGCCAAGATTTCCGGCGGCGGAAAATTTGGTAATGCTTTGAGTCTGGATGGCAAGGACGATTACGTGCTAGTCAACCCCTCGGCCAGTTTGGAGAGTTCCTCCAAACAATATACCGGGGTCGCCTGGGTTAAACTGGATAAGGAAGGAGTGCAGCGTAACGCTTGTTGTAATGACGATCAGTTTGTTGTCGGTTGGACTCCCGGCTGGCATAACCTGCTGTTGGTTTTCGGCGCCGGTCGAAATACCAATCAAGGCAAAGTGGAAATCGGAAGTGCCGAACTGGCTCCGCAATGGAACTCCGGCACCAAACAGGTCAATGATGACAAATGGCACCATCTGGCCTTTGCTTACAGTGGTGATAAGAAGATTCTCTATATTGATGGCAAAGTGGACATTAACCAGGATGCCTCAGGTGCCTTTGGCATCAAGGGCGTAACCCTGACCATAGGCGGGACAGCAAACGATCAGCGAATTGCGTTGGGACTTATAGACGACGTGGGAATTTTCAACACCGCCCTATCTGAAGCGGACGTTAACACTGTTATGAATAAAGGACTACCAGAGATATTTGGTGTTGTCGCCGTTTCTCCTAAGGACCTACTAACCACAACCTGGTCCAAAATTAGGACTGAACGCTAAAGATTATAAATAACTGACATGGCCTTCCGATACTCATGAATCGATTATCGGAGGGCTTTTTTTATTTATAAAAATGACCGTCTATGAACACACTTATATGTTCTTACCCTTAGTATGCTTAACTACAATATTATGCATGCAAACTAATACATCGTCAGAAACAAATTGATGCGTTGAACACTCAATTCCACCTAAGCCCAACCAGAACCTCCCAACAAGCTGGAGGCATAGTTGAGGCAGAAATTGCATGTCAGCCATATCAATAACTCAGATTGAAACAAAGTTCAAGTCCTACTCGTTAAAACTCCTGAATAATTCACCTAACACCTTTTCAACCTGTAAAAAAATAATTAAAAGGAAGTGTAGACTATAAAGCTTCACATTCTAAATATTCAGTATGTTACTCTCAGATTTCTAGGCTTGCTTGTATTTCTGTTAATTTCACCTAAAGGTCGTGCAGACCTAGCTCCAATTCAGTTCGTCGACGTCACAGAAAAAGCAAGAATTCACTTTCGGCACTATAATGGTGCCAAGGGGCAGTACCACTTACCTGAAACGATCGGGTCGGGCGGTGCATTTTTTGATTACGATAATGATGGAGATCCTGATTTGTATCTGGTCAATGGTAACGATTGGTCAGATTTACCATTGACAGGAGTTCCTACAAGTGTGCTCTTTCGAAACAATGGCGATGGAACATTCACTGATGTCACTGCTTTGTCGGGCATTGACAATCAAGGGAATTATGGGCATGGAGTCACCTGCAGTGACTATGATAACGATGGAGACGTAGATGTTTACGTGACCAACTTTGGTGCTAACGTCTTATACCGCAATAATGGGAATGGCACCTTCAAAGACATTACAGAAGAAGCGAATGTAGGAGATACACTGTGGAGTACCAGCGCTACTTTTCTTGATTATGATAGCGATGGATATCTTGATCTATATGTGGTTAACTACGTGTATTATTCGTTGGATGTTCCTTACCTACCTTGCGGTGCCAATAAAATTCGCACCTATTGTCATCCATCTCTGTTTGAAGGTGCCCCAGACCGACTTTACCGTAATAATGGGAATGGCATATTCACTGATGTTACTGAGGCGGCCGGTATACGGGATATCGGTGGTCCATTTCACGGCAAAGGGTTAGGTGTCGTCGCTGTAGATTTCAATGACGATAGAACACCAGATATATATGTAGCCAACGATGACACCCCAAACTATTTTTTTTACAACAACGGCGATGGTACGTTCTCAGAAATTGCACTCCTTTCGGGTTGTGCCTATAGCTTCAATGGGATAGCGCAGGCAAGTATGGGAGTAGATGCAGCAGACTACAATGGTGACGGTCTTTTAGATATTTTTGTTACCAATCTCTCCTATGAAACAAATGCACTCTACCGGAACAATGGTGATGGTACCTTTACTGATATAATTTATGAAGCGAATTTAGGGAAAGAGAGCTACCTGTATGTCGGATTTGGCACAGGTTTTTTCGATTACGATAACGATGGATATCTTGATATCTTCATCGCTAACGGTCATGTGATTGATACTATTGAACAGACATCGGACGTAGTCACTTATGCTCAGCCAAATCAACTGTTTCATAACAATCAGGATGGCACATTTAGTCAGACGTCGTTCATCGCCGGCACATATTTCCAACGTAAAAATATAAGTCGCGGAGCAATTTTTGGTGACTATGACAATGATGGAGACCTCGATATCGTTGTCACCCAATCAAATGGTAAAACAGAATTATTACAAAATGAAGGCGGAAATCGCCAGAATTGGGTGCGATTGCAGACCGTTGGTACAATCAGTAACCGGGATGGTATTGGCACACGAGTGATTATGACGGCAGATCAAAAATCACAGGTACAGGAAGTACACGCGGGTTCAAGCTACCTTTGCAGTAACGATTCGAATCTATCCTTTGGGCTGGGAGATAGCACGATGATTGATCTACTTGAGATTCGCTGGCCCAGTGGAATTGTACAGTTCTTGGAAAATATTCCAGCCAATCAAAAAATCGTTATCAAAGAAGAAAACGGTCAGAAGCTACTCAGGATTGTAAGGACGAATGATATAGAAGCCTTTCGACTTGCCCTAAATCAGGTTACCAGTCTAAATACCACTGACCAAGAAGGCAAAACAGCCTTGATGATAGCAGCTGAAGCAGGATACGTTCAACTGGTCAAATTGCTTATGGAACACGGGGCTAATGTCAATCAACAAAGCCACATAGGCACAACGGCCCTGTTACTGGCCAGCCATGAAGGTCACTCAAACGTAGTAAAAACGCTGATAGCACATGATGCCAAAGTAAATGCGAAAAATGTAAGAGGAAACACAGCCTTAATGGCTGCTATAATGAAGGGGCATATGCATATAGTCAGACTCTTACTTGAGAGTGGGATTGACCCGAACATAAAAAATATGGAAGGAAATACCGCCTTGATATTTGCCGTACATACAATGGGTCATGCAGGTATAACGAAACTCTTAATTGAGAGTGGAGCTGATGTTAGTGCAGAAAACAACGAAAATGAGACCTCTTTGATGTACGCGTCATGGAACGGGAAAAAAGACACAGTCAAATTGCTTCTGGCAAACGGGGCTAATGTCGACAAAAAGAATAAAAATGGTGACACTGCCCTCGTGCTGGCAGAGACCAAAGGTCATACCCACATTATTCGTCTCCTTAAAAATGCCGGTTCAAAATAACACGGCAACATAAAGTCGCAGCCTGATACATCCAATATCTGGTCCAATTCCCTGAACGGAACTGGTTTTAATCAAGTTGCTTGATGTAAATGTCGCGGAATTGAACCAGACTTGATGCCGGAGACAATTCTCCCGTTTCTTTATTGATTCCACCGTGATGCTGTAGAGCGATCGCCCCTTCTTCTGGCAACCCTGGGGTCTGCGCATTATCAATTACCATCTGATCATTCAATACGACGGTGACTCGATCCCCTTTCATAGTGATCTCCATTGAATTCCACTCTCCAACAGGGTTGTCAGCACAGACCTTAGGAACAGCACTGGCCCTGATTTCGGCGGTCATCGATTTATCATTTCTATAGTTCCAAAGTTCTCCAGACCCGATGGGCCAACACCATAAATTCACCTGTCCTTTCCCAGTGCCACGCAGATAGATACCCGAATCGGCATTGGGTCGAAGTTCCTTAATGACCTCGCCATTTTCATCTGTTTCGTGTGAACCGTCAGGAAGAATGGTTGGCATTGGATACAACCCGGATGTTTGCTTAAAACGCCATGAGATTCGAAGAATAAAATCAACGAAAGTTTCTTCCGTCCACAGATTTTTATCACCACTGGCTTCTGACTGGGCATCATAGTCAATGACACCATCCACGACATTCCAATGTCCGTTATCTCCTTCTGGTATCTTCCAACCACTTAAATCTTGGCTATTAAAAAGTAGAATAAATCCTTTCTCGATAAGTGTCGTATGATTTGCCGATGTGTCTTGTCGCACAATACCTTTCCTTTATTATTATTATTTGATTTGCCTTTACAGATTTCTGGGATCAATTATACAGTGATTAATGGTTGCTCGCCGTGCTGTCTCAATAACTGCCAGACTTTGTCTGGCATGTTCTCCCGCAACTGGCCGTTGGGATCCCTAGGTTGTTGCTCTTCAATTTCCGAGAGATCGACACGCCATGTATTTGCAAATTTATCATAAATCCACTGATAACGAAACCCTTCTAATTCAATATAGTTCATACATTACCAATCGACCATCAAGCCCTCCGTTAGAAAGTTGCTTTCTCCATGATGGTTTTAACCCTAAGTTCTTAATGTGTTCACGCTGGCCAAAGTATACATAGGCAGTTGAACCGCGACAACGTTGCTTCAAGAAATCGCCAAATCTTTTATAAAAATGACCAAGATCTACATTTTTGCCTGTTCGTATTCCATAAGGAGGGTTACAGACAATTGTCTTGCCTTCTATGCCTGGAATATCAAATACATCCTTCTGCTCAATGTTAATGACATTTTCTTCGTCAACCATCGAGCAATTATGGGTTGCCGATTTGACAGCTTTCAAGCATAAATCACTTCCAACGATAGTGTTTTTTAAGAGCCTTATTTTCTTTTGTACTCCTTTTTGCCTGACCTGGTTCCACAGCAACGGGTCGAAATCTGGCAATCTTTGGAATCCAAAATTTGCACGCATTATAGCGGCGGGAGTACGAGATGCAAGCATATACCCCTCGCAAAGTAACGTCCCCGCACCGCAAAATGGGTCGTACAAGGGCACACTACCATCCCAACCGGAATATTTAATGATGGCTGCTGCTAAGGTTTCGATCATTGGAGCTAGCACGGTTTCCTTACGGTAGCCCCGTTTGTGTAAAGATCCACCGGAAGTATCCAAGCTAACTGTTGCTTTATTGTTTTCGATATGCAGGTTGATCCATAGATCTGGATTTCTTCTGTTAACTGAGGGCCGCTCACCATTGCGTGACCGAAAGTAATCCACGATGGCGTCTTTTAAGCGCAGGGCAGCAAATTTTGAATGCTTGATAGCACTATGCGATACGGTAGCAGATACCGCAAAAGTTTGGGAAGAATCAAAAAAATCTTTCCATTCAATTCGTGAAGACACTTTGTAAAGATATCGATCTGAATGACAATCAAATAACATCAATGGGGCTAAAACACGATGAATCAGACGTGATTGGAAATTGATTGTATAAAGCACCTCTGGGGTCGCATTAAAATAGATCCCCCGATAGACCTGACGGGTGTTATCGCCACCCAGAAACAGAATTTCTTCTTCCGCAATATCCTTTAGATTGTCAGCTACCTGGGCAAAATAGCGGTTGGTTTTTTGGTAGTTGTACATATAGGCAATAGATTAAGTTCAAGTTGATCTCAAGCAAGTCACAATAACAATAAGCTGCGAATATAGTTCCTGATCTCAGTAATTTACTCATCAGAATTTATGGCAAAGTTAACAATTCGACAGGAATATCCCTTACTTTGCATATTCTTTTGGTTAAGCAGATGAACCTCTAGCTGGTGTTTCTTCCCCTTCTCCAATTCGGTTTCAAGCATATAAACCCAAGGAATGTGCAACCCTTGGCTCCATTGAGTATAAAGATCCTGTTTTTCCCATTTGCCATTGTTGATCCGGTACTCAATAATTCCAGCATCTGGACCAGCTATGACAAGCAAGCCAACGGCACTTCCCCTAAAACTCAGTTCAAAACTATCCCCTGGATTCTTACCCACTAACATAGGAACATTCACAAAACCTGATCGAGTTCCTCCACCCACGGTGTTTTGCCAATGGGGATCCATCTTGAATCCATTAACTTTTTCTATGTTATTAGGTGGTAGTAACATGCCAGTGTCGTAACAGAACTCATCCAATTTTTCAGGTTGATAATGTGCTTTAACTTGACTATCCTCTGCAACAGGTTTGTTAACCCACGCAACTTCAAATAGGCGATTAATCGTACGAAAATAAAGTTGGTGGCCGAAAGGCGATGGATGCAGGTCTTTGAAGTCATTCTCCCAAGTAAATTCTTCATGATTGATGCGTTCTGTGATTTCCAGTGCAAAGTTGATAGACGGCAAATTATAATGGGCTGCAACCCTTTCATGGTTTTGAATAACTTTTGGTATTTTGCCTTTATTGTATTCTCCCATTTTCTCCGGATCAACAAAATGCATTAAAATAATGTCAATGTTTGGATTAATGTTACGGGCATGACGAACAATACCTTCCATGCCACGAATTTGTTCCTCATCTGATCTGCCATTATAAAAATCATTGACAGCTGCCTCTTCAAAAATAAGATCCACTCGGCCATTTTTGAAAGCATCACGCACTAGGCGATACGCTCCTGGAGTAGAACCGGTTGATGGAATCCCAGCGTTAATAAAATCAAACTTAGTCTCCGGAAAACGATGTTTCAATTCAACACAAACCATTTCTCGCCATCCTGACATGAAGGTGATTGATCCTCCCAGAAAAACCACACGCCCTGTTCCTGTACTTTCAAAGACCTGTTTAGAATTCGCCAGTCCGTGGCGTAAGACAAAGTAGTCTCCATTGTTCGTGACAACACCTCCAGTAAAAATAAGTGAGCAAATAGACATAAATGCCTTCATATTAACAGTTTCCCAGCAAAAAGAATTTAGTTTCGGCAAACGTAAAAGAACCGAAGGCACTAGTCATTAATAATGTTTACAAGAACAGGACTGAGGAAGATTGTTAGCCAATCCTGATTTTGAGGTTATCAAACACCAAAAGTTGTCTGTCTTGTGAATTGTTAAAACTACAAGCGACAACCCAATAGGCAACTATAATTCTCTCATTTAAAACCCGATAGCCTAATTCCTGCACAGATTCACCACTTATGATCCGCTGTTCAAATTCATATTTGTTAGCGGTCCTGTTGTTTTCAATTAGCTAATGCATTGAATCTGCCTTCTTCGTTCTTGGCACTTAGATTAAGCAACGGAAGTAGTATAAAGACTGCAGCAAACAAAATATACCCGTAGATGATAGTCAATTCTGAAGAAAACACTTCGATAATATTGATTGAAAAGGAGGCGATGATGACAAAGAAGAAAAACAAATACTTGATTAAACGACCGATGGAATGTTCGTCGAGTTTGAAACATTTTGCCCAATAAATAACCAAAGGGATGAAACAAAACAAACAGGGAATACTATAGTCGTATGCAAGCGTAGGATAGATAGTTAGTATAATACCAGAACCCATAAAATAAGGAATCAGAAAAAGAAATTTATTCTTGCACCTCCTGATATTCAAATATCCCAGGACAACTAGCATAAAGGGCAATGTTTTAACTATAAATCTAGGGAACAATTTCATTAAGCTAAGTCCTTGAGGCTCATATGCAATTTCTTGTTCAAAAAGCCCGACAAGGAAATGAATGCCGTATTCAAGATAGAGTAAAAAGAAAAAAACAACTGTTAACAGGAATACCAATGCCAGATATATGCTATATTTTAATTCTTTAATGCTTTTTGAATTTAGCAACCACAGAACAAGAACTAAAAAGATAAATGGGAATGAGGTCCACTTAACATAAGCAAATAATGCTGATAGAAATATATAGTACCCATTTCTGTTAACTAGCCCTAAAACTAACCATAAATAACTTAGAGAAACGTAAAGGGAAAATTGACCCCGCTCAAACCATGACAGACCTACGGGAGTTAGAAACAGACAGAAGTTCACCAGTAAGATTGAGGGAAACAGGTCTTTTTCTATCTGCAGGATTTTAAAGGCGTAAATGAAGGATAAAAAAAATAGCAACATTTGGACTAACATATGCAGGAAACTAGCAAAACCATATTCGAACTTGCAGAGACTAATCGAACACATAGCATGTATAAAAGGTGCATATCTCGACGGCCTTTGCCATGGATCAAGGGTCTCTTTTGTATAGGCTGTCGTTAAAGAAGAGAACTTTTGAGAGGGGAAATAGATTTGGGCAAAATCAGCCGCTAATCTATTAACAGACTCATATTTTAATGTAAAATGATTTTCAGGAACTCTCATAAAACCATAGCGAGGTAAAGGGTTTAGATCAAGCCCAGAAAAGTCTCCATAGATCATATCCTTTGATAACAGAATAAAATTATTAAGAATCAAACAATGCAATATTAAAAAGATAATTATGAATAATGGTTTGCTCACCTTTCTGAAAAGGGAAATGATTTTCATATTCCTTATCTAATCAAGCTTGATTCCAAAACAGAGAATTCGGAATCTGCCAACACGTAATTCTTGGTTCTAATACCTACTGAAGTAATAAATAAGGCAGATAAAAAGCTTGTACTTAAGTTTTAATTTAAAATACGTCTAAATCCTAACACACATCCACAACACAACGAAACCCTTCGTTATTGTATCCGCTATTATAATTGAAAATATACTGTATTCAACAATTTAGATCTTGAAGGGAAAAACTAGATGTTATCAAGAGGATAGAGCTTACGTCCCAATCGATTAAAAGTTAGATCCTTTAAAGTATGCACACTGGGTTCGGATACGACATGGATTGCTCCCGACCAGGCTTCGAATCCGGCACGAAAGTGCGCCGCAGACTTGACTCCAATGTACTTCATCCGCTGCAGATCCAAATTAAGCGTGCGGGAAAAGGCCGTGTCGAAAGGTTGCTCACGCTGAGTGACCAAAAGCACGTGAATACCATCCTGCTTGATATGTGCTGAAAGCCCCATATTCCCAGCCAAACCTGCATACATTGGCCCATCATAATGGAAATAACCGTCCGACAATGCAACGACTTCAGCCTTCATGGGGATAGGATTCCCCTGTAGTGGCGACGATTTTCCTCCCACATCCAGCATCAACTTTGTTCCCACACCAGCTTCTTGGCATTGGACAATTGATTCGGGATCAACTATATACAAAACACAAGCGTCTCGAAGCCCGGCCTCTATAAATGTCCGTAGCATACCAGTACTGTCGCCTGGAGATCCACCACCTGTATTATCCCATACGTCAGCGAAGATAACCGGATAACGGCCATCTAACTTAGCTTCCTGTAACGCTTCAAACGTTGATAGTAATGGACAATGCCACTCCGTTCGCCGTTCAAATAGCCAAGCTCCAAGCTGGTCAGCATACATTTGAGCCAAATTTTGGTCATTATCAGTCACAATATAAACTGATGACCCCATATTCGGCACATCAGCCAAATAATAACAGGTAGCAATCGAACCGCAGATTACACCGGGTTGTGCGGTGACCCTATGCAATTCAGCAATAGCTTCCCGCATTGGCGAATATGCTGTCACCTGATTCATCCCCCAGAACATCGGTATTTGATGCAAGGCCATTGTTGGGCATACACCGTCCTTTAAGATCCGCATCAGGATATCGGCACACTCTTGGCTACGTTCAGCCATGTCAACTTCCGGATAGCTCTTTCGACCAATTAACACACTTGCTTGATCAACCATCCTTTGAGATACATTAGAGTGAATGTCCAGCTGAACCAAGATCGGCACATCCGGGCCAACCAACTGGCGCACAGCAGCCAGAATATATCCCTCGGCATCATCGATACCGTCTGCTTGATCTAAGTTTCCGACTGCCATTGATCCATGTAAGCTCAATAGGACCCCTTCGATAGAACCCACGTCAGCTATTCTGTTTAGTAATTCATCGAGAATAGCATCAAACAGGTCTCGCGGTGTGGGCCCACTCGGTTGAGCAGTAGCGAGAACAGTTGGAATCAGCTCAAAACCATGGGTTTTCGCTCCATCGATGAATCCCCCAATGGGACTATTGGTGCCATGAAACATATTCAAGATCTGATCTCCGTGCAGATAAAATCGATCTTTATAGCTTTGCAGGTTGGTTATAACGGTTGTAAAGGTACTGGTTTCGTGACTAATTCCGCCGGTAACAACTCTCATTTATGTACCCTGTCTTTTTAATCTCAATTTAGAAAATCCTGGATTGCCGTACTATCCAGCAATTGTTGATCTATTACAAAAATCTCAAGTCATCTTTCGATTAACCATAAGATCGTGCGACTACTGTATCTGAGTAACAGCGAACGATGGCGTATCCAATCATGCAGGCGTGCCGTTCGGTAAGCCCAACAGACCCATCCCAAAGTAACCATACTAAAAACAGTAATCGCCAGTCCCAGATAAAAGCTGCGGGAATAGTAACGCAGATGAATTTGATAGGCATCAGTTTGATCAAGCCGCAATGCAATTAGCCCATTCTTATTGAACAATTCTCCGTGATCAGTATGCCAATCAGGATGATAATTCTGGTTAATAATAAGAATATCAGGCTTTTGGAGATTGACCTCAACGCTAATCAAGTTTGGCCGAAATTTACTTCTTACATTATTTCCGGATTTTAAGAGAAAAGCTTCCCCACGGTATTCAGGATTTGGAAGATAATTATTATCGATATCCACAAAATATTTAGGGACAGCATTTTCCTCAAGTGGGATACCTGTATACCAATCGATCGTTCCTATATTTCTAAGAAGGTTGAAGTAAGTGATAGCAAGGGATGGCTCTTTACGATTCCGCTTCAAATCCCAACCTTTTACATTAAAAAACCCTGTTTTCGGCTGGGTCAATTGAGGGTGGACAAAATTATAGGTTTCACTTTGGATCTTTGTTATTCTCGGATAAAGAAATCCTATACCAAGCATAATCAAGATAACAGAGATTAAATGCTCCAACCATTGGGGATGGAGTCGTTTTAACAGTACAAAACACTGTCCTGAGGCTATAGCAATAGTGAAGACGATCTGAAAGCTAAAATATTTAATGGGTTGACGAACAGCGTTGAATATTGGCAAGTGCCATAGTATCTCGAATAAATCAATAGATATATTGTTGGCAAGCGCCAACCACCCAAATAATATCAGTACTATTCCCCAAGGCAGAGATTTTCTCCAAAAAACAAATATAGTGATTACAAAAAGGAGAACCGGAAGCCACCCAATTGTGACAAGCCCCTGCCTACCTTTCCATCCAACCGTTTCCTGCCAGAGACGTTCAAATTCGTAGCCGGAAAAACTATAGGTTTCATCGTAGAATAACAGATCAATATTTCCTAAGCCGCCTTTGGCGTTTATATGTTCAACAGCTGGTAGGATTCGTACCATTCCAACAAGAAATGTTATACCTATCACGAGGAGAAAAACCTTAAGAGGCTGAACATAAATCCGATCAACCGACTTGTTCTTAGCAAATATCCTGAACCCTGGAATGAGGTTGAGCAAGCAAATCACTCCAATGTAAAACATCCCCATTAAGCAGTTCAATTTTCCGTCGGAAAGCATGGTGTAGAACACAACCGGCAGAACTAAAATTGGAAGCTTATAACCACGGCAGGCCAATCCTATCAATAGTAAACATAAGGGAAGGAAAGTCGCATAAACTTCGTTGGGATTTCCATCTTGGACTCGTAATGGAACGAACAAACTCAAGCTAAAGATCAATGCCGAAAAAAGTGATCCCCACTGTGTATATCCAAGGATGTAACGTGCCAACGCATAAGTCGCTAACCCACCAATCAGCAGTGCGAAAAAAACAATGAGTTTAAGCCCAGTAATTGGGTTAAATAAGATTGTAATCAGGACAAGAGGGTTTAGGGTCGGATCCTCCGGATCGCCGAGTGTCGGGAAACCACCGCCTAACCAATGAGAACGCATCGGAAAGGTATGATATTCGATTAAGCTTTTTCTGATAGCTTCATGACGAGAGGCATATTGGAAGAAATCTACATCAAAATTCAGCTGACTTCCGGATTTAAGGACAGGAACTGAAGAAAGTGTAACAACTATGACGACGATACTGAAGGCCAGAAAATCTGGTACCATCTTCATGGTTGACTCTTAAAAAATAAGGTTATGGATCTAAGAAATTTCTCCTAATTCCATTCCTTTAGGAGAAATTTCGTCCTACAGTTTAACTTGATAATGTATTGAAAATTGAATCATTTGTAATACAGATTACCAACTAGACCTCTAGCCCCAGTCGAAGAAACAGAAGTTCGGAGGTTTTTGAACCTATATTTTAAAGAAGTTAGCTGTCTTTCAGCTAAGATTTTGGTGGGTTTTACTACTTAATGCAAAAGGTCTATTTAAAGGAATACAACAAACTGGGAAACAAATGTGAAACACAAGATAGTTCTGTATATCCTTTATTCTGATGGCAGATGATAGCCGCTCTTCTTCACCTTGATCCGCTGCAAACTTGTACCCTCCGTGATATATAGGGTTTTGCTATCTTCGCCTCGACCAAAGGCCACATTTGTTGGAAGATTAGGTGTAGGGATATAAGCTCGTTCAACTCCTTCGGGGGTATAGATGTAGATTCCTGGACGCGTTACGTCACGTACCGCTACGTAGAGATATCCTTCTTTGTCGACAACCAAACCGTCTGGACCATCCTGAGGCGCGTAGTCAACCAGAACTTTCCGAAAAGTTGCTGCCCCATCTGTGGCAAGATCATAAGCCAACAGGGCCATGCGGCCTTTGTAGACAGACGTGTCTTCCGACAGTTGGCTCTCGTTGGTTGTTCCGTTGTTGTGACAAACGACATACAGTGTTTTCTGGTTAGGTGAGATGGCAACACCGTTTGGCTTTCCTGCATCGGCAATGATACGATGAATTGAGCCGTCGGGATCAATTCTATACACACCCATCACTGGCTGGTTTATCGGTTCATGACCAATATATCTTGGGTCGCTAAAGTAGATCCTTCCTTTTTCATCAATAGTAATATCATTAGGAGAATTAAACGGCTTACCCTCGTATAAACCGGCAATAATCTCGCTCCTGCCTGTTTGAAGATCTGTTCGAGTCAGTCGACGACCACCGAAATCTGCACCCTCAGCCGCGATTAGCCTCCCTTGGTCATCGAATTTAAGTCCATTGGACATTCCGCTGGGGGAACGGAAAATTTTGGTTTGTTTGGTTCGGGGGGTATATTCCCAGATATGTCCTGCTTGCATTCCTGATTCGTGAGTAAAAGTAATATCACTGAAATAAACCGTTCCGTTGAGGGCAACGGCAGGCCCTTCAGTAAAGTGTCCGGAATCAAACAATTTCTCCAATCTGGCAGAAGGGGCGATGATGCTCTCATCTCCACTTGGGACTAGCGTTGTATCAGATGTTACTGGTATGTGAATAAAAAACAGAAAAGTAACCGCAATAGTTGTGATTAGAAAGAATATCCTTGATTTAAACCAATTTTCCAACATGATTGACTCCTTATTCAAGTTTTAGATTCCGGTTAAAGCCATTTTAACAGATAGCCTTTAACGAATCAAAAAAAGTTGGTATGATATCAATTCTCGTTATAGTCTCTTTATAATCTTTATAATCGAAAAATGACTTTTTGGTGTCAGCAATGCTTAATTAATGTCATAATGAAATAGGGGGATTTTAATGCAAAAAGATAAAATTCGACTTGCTATTATCGGTTGTGGTGGTATGGCGCGGGCACATCTGAACGCTTATATCTACCTCAAGAATCAAGGGATCGACATCTTTGATTTCGTAGCTATGTGTGATGTTGACCAAAACCGCGCACAAGAATTTGCCAGCAAAGCGGCCGAAAGCCAGGACAACGTTCAGCCTAATGTATACGTTGATATTAACGAAATGCTGGGTAAAGAGTCGTTGAATGCAGCTGATATCTGTGGCCCACATTTTCTGCATCATACGCTTGCTATCCTCTGTTTTGAAGCTGGACTCGATGTGATGGTAGAAAAACCGTTGGCGGTCACGATACGAGCTGGCCATAAGATGATCCAGAGTGCGGAGGCACACAACCGAATTCTAGCTACTGCGGAGCAGGTACGGCGTTGGGTGGGCCCACGAACGGTTGAGTGGATGATCAACAAAGAGAAAATGATCGGTCAGCCACGGATGTTCTTTCGACAAGGAATTGGCGGGGCTACCGACCCAGAAAATCTTTTGCGTAATGAGCCAATGGTCTGGCGAAAAGACAAGCTGACCAGTGGTGGAAATGGAATTATCGATGGTGGGGTACACTACGTTGATTTGTTGATTTATTTCTTTGGAGAGCCGGACGAAATCTACGCGCGAGTGGAGAATCTAAACCAGTTTCAGTTCCAAGTTGGGGATGGGGATTATGTTCCACAAACGGTTGAGGATACTGCTTTAGCAACCATTACATTCAAGAATGGTGTCATCGGACAATGGGTGAGTACTGGAGCTGCACCGGGTCGTGGTATGGGTTATAATAGCTATCATGGTAGTATCGGTTCGATCCACAGTGGAGGGGGATATCCACAGCAGCCTGAATTGCAACTTTGGGATGGCAGTAAACAGGAAAAAGATGATTTGCAAAAAGCCTATATGGAAAGTCTCAGCCAAGAGGAGAAAGACAGATTGTTTCCGCATGATATTACCGAAGGCGTAGCCTTGGAAGTATACGATTTTTTGGATGCTGTCCATACGCGTCGTCGACCGGAACTTGACGGTGTTGACGGGCTAAAAGCGCAAGCCGTATGCAATGCGATTTACGAATCTGGATGGTGTGGGGAATCGGTGAAGTTCGAAGATGTTTATAACAACAAGATCACAGGCTATCAGGACGAAATTAATGAAGAATGGAAGATTTGATCTGAAGTTGATTACTATCGGGGAAATATTACGATAATATTCCCCCATTTGTTTTATTGATGGAATAAGTATCTTTTGACCAGTCATTGAACTTAGGTTGAGATTCTGCTATATTAAGCTGGAATCTACTGGTTTTTTGGAGCAGCATAATGGGTAAAATTGAACCTGATGTCCGGGTGGCTTTCTTTGGAACTGGCCAGTTTGCTAACAGGACACATATACCTAATCTGATGAAAATTGATGGCGTGGATATTGTTGCTATCTGCGATATAAATCCGAAAGCATTACAGTTCACAACTGAACAGTTCGGTATCTCCAAAACCTATCATGACGCTTACCAATTATTGGACCAAGAGGAATTTGATGTGCTCTATTCCGTAGTACCTGCCTTTGCCCGAACAGATGTGGAGGCTATGGCAGCCTCAAAAGGAATTCATATCTTCAGTGAAAAGCCACAAGCCATCAAGATGGAAACAGCTCAACATATCGATGAAGCAATTCAGGAAGCTGGAGTTCTGAGCACCGTTGGTTTTCGGGAAAGATATCGGCCTCTCTTTCAACAAGCACGCCAATTATTACAGGATAAAGAGATTATTCACGCACAATTCAATAGCTTTGGAGGACTCCCTTCTCGTCAACTAGACCAAGAAAATATTGATTGGCACTCAGATTTTGAGCGAGGCGGATATTCTGCCTTCGATTGGGGTGGACATGCTGTGGATTACATCCGTTTCATGACAGGGCTGGATATCATCAGAGCGCAGGCTTTCTACCATCATCCTGATGACTATTCTAAACCGTTGTCCTGCGCTTTTCATTTTTCCTCCTCAAGTGGTGCGACTATCAACTTAAGCTTTATTTCCGCTAGTAATGGACAACCAAAGGATAATCCGTGGTTCCAGATCTTTTTTGAACAAGGTTACCTTTCAATCTATGGCTATGAACGTATTGAAATGAATCAAGAGATCGTCTACACGACTGAGGCCTTCGATCCATGGTTTAAGCAGGATCAAACTTTTATTGAGGCCGTACGTTCTAACGATGGAAACCGGATTCTCAATGATTACCATGATGGTCTTTTTTCGTTAGCACCTATCTTAGCAGGTTGGGAATCGTCACGTTGCAACGGTAAATGCATAGATATTCCCTCATTTATGGCAACTTAAATCGACAACTAGGTTGGGAAATTTGCATACACAGGTTCCAATAACCCAAAATGATATCGATGTATACACTGATTTAGGGTATTTGGTTATTCATAACGCATTTAGTAAAAACCGAATCCAATCGTTATTAGCCGCTGTTAACCGGCTAATAGACCGGGCTCTAGCTGGCGACTGTGAAATCGGATGGATTGATAAAGGCAAGCGTCTTCCTGCTCGTGTGGGGCACTTGTTACATCCTGACAAATATGATTATGCTTATGCTAAGTGGCTGGACGAAGACTTATCACCGCATATTGAAACGCTATTAGATGATGAACCGGTTAGGCATAGCCTTTTTGGGATGCTAGCTAACGGTGGTGGACAACCCTATTGCCAGTCGTGGCATCGAGATATCGGCAAGCCGGGGGATGACGACGAAGAATCATTTCTTCATCGTCTTCACGGCAATTTTTTACAGTTTAACGCCCCACTTTTGCCGGAAGATCATTTTCTGAATATTGTACCTGCCAGTCATCTGCGTGCTTCCACTTGTCAGGAACTGGAAGTGGCAAAAGGAAATGGAAACTTAAATATGCCTAATGCGATTGAACTGATGCTTGAACCAGGAGATATTGTTTACTATAATGCGAATCTGTGGCATCGTGGTTGGAACCCAAACGGAGAAAAGCGTTGGACAATGCATTGTGCGTTTTGGAAAGCTAAATATCCGGTTATGAAACACGAATATGGTCAACTTGAAGTCTTGCTGAAACATATTGATGAAATGCCTGCTGTGGCGCGTCAATACGTTCAAAACTATATTGATAATTATCCACAGTCAGATCCCAAAAGTCTCTTGGAGATCTAGTTTTCAATCATGGGTTCTGTATTGATTCAACCAAATATCGATTTAACCCTGCGAGAATTGTAAATATATGAAGGTTGTATTAGCTGAAAAACCGTCAGTCGGACGTGATATAGCATCTGCTCTCGGAGCGAAGTCTCGTCGTGATGGGTATTACGAAGGACAAGGCTACCAGGTTACCTGGTCCTTTGGCCACATCTTTACCTTAAAAGAACCAGCCGAATATGATCCAAATTACAAAAGTTGGTCTTTAAACACACTGCCTATCACCCCAGAGATATTCGAACTGAAACTGATAGATGATGCTGGAATACGGAAACAATTTTCAGTGATTAAACGGTTGCTTCAGAATGCCGACGAAGTGGTTTGTGCAACGGATGCCGGACGTGAGGGCGAACTGATTTTCCGCTATATATTTCATATGGCTGGTTGTGAAAATAGATCTTTTCAGCGCTTATGGCTGAGTTCTTTGACTGACGAAGCTATTCGTGAAGGATTTAATAACTTACAATCAGGTAGTAAGTATGACAATTTATACGCTGCAGCAAAATGCCGAAGCCAAGCTGATTGGATCGTTGGCTTAAATGGAACACGCAATTTTACTGTGCGGTACGGTGGTCGAGAAAAAATTTTATGGAGTGTTGGACGTGTGCAGACTCCGGTTTTGGCCATGATTGTCAAAAGAGACGATGAAATTCGCAATTTTCGACCTGAACCGTTTTGGGAATTGATGTCTCGGTACCGAGATGTGGTCTTTAAATTTAAAGGTAAACGCTTTAATAAAGAAGAAGATGCTGAGACATTACAAGAGAAAGTCAGCGGACATCCATTTGTTATTGAAAATATCAAGGGAAAAAAGCAGAACCAGAATCCTCCTTTACTATATGACTTGACAAGTTTACAGCGGGATATGAACCGTTTGTACGGTCTTTCTGCCTCCAAAACGCTAGAACTGGCTCAGTTATTATACGAAAACAAATTGTTAACGTATCCTCGTACAGATTCTCAGTATTTAAGTCAGGATATGAAAGGCAAAGTAATTAGCGTACTCCGGAAATTAAAAGCAGAAAAACAGCAAGAGATAGACCCATTAGATCTAGACAATCTCAGTTTTAATATGCGCATCATTAACGATAAAAAGGTAACAGATCACCATGCTATCATTCCAACGGGGAAAGTTCCTAGGGATTTGCCGAGCCCCTCAGCCAATATATTTGGTGCCGTCTTAACACGTTTGATTGCTGCCTTTTACCCAAAGTGTATAAAGGAAATTACCACGGTCGGCGCTGTGTCTAATTCCGTTTCTTTTGAAGCTAGGGGAACTCGTATTATTGATCCGGGTTGGACAGTACTCTATCCAACACAAAATAACAAGGATAGCAGTGAAGAACAACAGTTACCCAAATTTGTAAAGGGAGAGCAAGGGGATCATGAGCCCTTTATCAAGTCTGGAAAGACCAAACCATCATCCAACTATAATGAAAGTTCACTTTTGGGAGCAATGGAAACTGCGGGACGAATGGTCGAAGATGAACAGTCAAAGGATGCTCTTAAGGATAGGGGAATAGGTACCCCAGCAACCCGTGCTGAGATTATCGAGACACTTTTAAGACGCGGTTATATCGTGCGGGAAAAAAAGAAAATCATCGCCACAGACTTAGGTCGGTATCTAATAGCTTTGGTTAAGGATCCAAATCTCAAATCTCCCGAATTAACCGGTGGTTGGGAATCAAGGTTGAAAGCTATGGAAAAAGGTGAGTTTCCTGCTGAACAATTTATGAATAGAGTAATTGAGTTCACCAACGAACTTATTCAAACTAGCAACGTGTCTGCTATTAATAACAATAGCTTAGGAAATTGTCCGCGTTGTAACAATTCAGTTATAAAGGGGCGACGCGGCTATGGCTGCTCAAAGTGGCGGGAAGGATGTGAATTTGTCATCTGGAGTGAGTATAGGGGGGTTGAACTGAGCGTCAGGCAAATTCAAGCACTTCTTCAACACAAAGTATTACTTGGGCCAATTAAAGATAAAGATGGGGTTGAGTCTGTTCTTTATCTTTCGGATGACGGGCATCTGATGGATATCGGAGTGCCAAAAAAAGATCGCCAGAAACCTATACGACAGGAGAGTTGGAAGGCAGAGAAAAACACGGCACCAGCCAGCCAACCTGCAACCAAGGATTTACCATTGATAGGGGATTGTCCACTGTGCAGCCAAAAGATTGTTGAACATGAAAATGCATATAGTTGTAGTAATTCTAAACAACAGTGTAGATTTATAGTCCCCAAAACGTTTGCCGGTAAAAAAATAGGCTTGCGTTCAGTTAAAACTTTGCTTAAAAGAGGAGAGACATCGCAACTGAAAGGCTTTAAGTCAAAGGCAGGGAAAAGTTTCGAGGCAAGGCTAAAATTGCAGAACGGGAAAATTGAATTATGCAGCGATCAATAACCACTGCACAATAAACAGGGAAAGCGTATGAGAATCCAACCGGTTGTTGAAATGGAAAGCGATATCTATTCCTTTGAACCTGCAAATAATGGGGCAGGACCGCTATGGTGTCATGGATCGACAATTATTGCCCGGACAGATGATACGGTTTATGTGGCAGGACTTGAGACTTTACCGGATCAGAAGCCATTACATAATTGTCGATGGTTGCTATTCCAAAATCAGCATGATGCATGGGAGCTAGTATATCGGGATGAAAGCGGACGGACACGTGAACCTTCACCTGTTGCACTCTTAGGAAATGGGGATTTGCTTGTTACTGCCAACCCGACGTTGACTCAGCCGGGAGAATATGGCGGTCCTGCTGAACCAACTGTTTTCCGATTTGACACACAAAACATCGAAACCAAGTGTACCAGAGAACTACCTGTTTGGAAAGATCAGCCGCGATTTACAGAACATTCATACCGAACTATTGTCGCTGATAGTGAACATAATGAAGTCCTCTATATCCAAAATGTTGGAATGGATGTTGCTCATATGTCGTTATTGGAGTTAGGCGAAAAGTGGACTGGTGTTGGGCATATCCGTTGGCCGTATGCGGATGAGTACCAACAACCACAGCCCCTGCGTTTGTGCTATCCCAACGTCATTATGCATGATAGATCTGTACATTTCCTGGGTGTCAGTGATATTGTTGAACCAATTGAAGAATGGAACCACGCGAAATATGAGATCACCGGGCGTGAATGGGATTATGTGTTCCGCCGGCTCTTTTATGCGTATACGCCGGACATCAAGGATCAATCGTTTGTCCAATGGCTTGAAATTGTCAACCTTGATGCGACTGCGGGGCATGTATGGAACAATGATATTTGGCTCTCCTTGGATGGGACTGTCCATCTTATTTGGTGTGAAGCCAGTATGGATGCCCGGCTGAGAGAGCAATTTTTCCTAAATCAGGATCTTATGTATTGTTTAAAGTATATGACTATTCGTGATGGGGAAGTTCAAACGTGCCAGACGTTAAAACAAATTTGCGAACAGGAAGATGGGCGGCGTCCGCAGTCTGCCCGTTTCCATATTCTCTCAGATGGGACGCTGATTATACTAGCGTCTTTCGTTCCTAACACACCGACTTCTGATCAGGTGGTAGCATACTGTCTAGCTGAAGTCCCTACCGAGGCAACCGACTTAAACTGGGTCGATGTGCTGTTTTCCTGTCCGTTCTCAGGTACTTTTCTTACCAATACGGTTCGAGGTGGATCTGCACCATCTGATATCATTGATGTCGTTGGAATGTCACCGAACAAAAGACACACCGTGGGATACGCTCGTATCCGAGTAGGTTTGGTCAGATGATTGTATGGCAAAAGAGGAAATAAACGGTTCAAAGTCATATGAACTAGGCCGAATGGAAGATTTTTTCCGTTGGTGTTTGTCTCGAAGAAAGTTTTGTCGAATCTGCCGCAAAATGACGACTAGCTAATTTTTCAATAGATCTAACATCATTATTGTCTGTATAGACTTGACGAATCGATAAAATTTTTTGGGAACCTGATTATGACGTTAAGCATGGACGGGAGCAGATAGAAATTATGTCAATATCATTATCGAAACTTCCAAAAAGGAGACTTGGACGAACAAATTTGGAGGTTACTTCACTAAGCATGGGTGGCGCTGGATTTGGTCGAAACGAAATTACTGACGATCAGGCCATAGAAGCTGTCCATCGGGCGATTGAGTTGGGCATAAATTATCTTGACACTTCACCTCTTTACGGTGAAAGTGAGAGACGCGTTGGACTGGCTTTAAACGGAGGTTGGCGAAGAAAAGTCTACCTCGCCACTAAAACAGGCACACATCCCGAATGGCGTGGTGACTATTCCGCTTCCGGGACACGCAGGTCAGTTGAAAATAGCCTGCGTTTATTGAAAGCTGATTATCTTGATGTTTGTTTGGTTCATGATCCAACAAGTATGGCCCCAATTGTAGCCAAGGGGGGCGCGCTTGATGAATTACAAAGGATGCGTGAGGAGGGGTTGATCCATTTTATAGGTTTGGGGGTTCGCCAACATGATTTTCATGAAATTGCTATTAGAACTGGTGTTGTGGACGTAATTCTAACCTACCTTGATTATACTTTGCTCAACCAATCAGCGTCAAAAACCTTGATGCCGATTGCTAAAGAGAATGATATTGGCATTATCAACGGAAGTCCAATTGCAATGGGCTTACTGTCCTCTGCTGAACCAGACCCCGGCATCCACTCTCCAGATGGCGAACGTGCACATAAACTATGGTGTTGGGCACAAGAAAACAATCTCAGCCTTTTAGACCTTGCTATTCAGTTTTGTTTGCGTCAACCACTCATCGATACTGTTCTCACCGGTTCGAAAAATGCCTTGGAAGTCGAACAGAATTATAAAGCAGCGACAACTGAAATTCCTGATGAAGTCTGGAATCGAATGCCAAGTATCTGAGTTATGTTCCGTTCAAGCAATAAGATTGTCTCAGAATGTCTGACTATTCGTCAAAGTTCAGTTGATGTAAGAGCGGCATTTGAAGTAGAGATTTTGCCAATAAACGACATTGACAATTGACAAGTTTTGGGTTAACCTGCTATACTATCGCATCTTAAAGGATTTTATAATCTTCTCGATGTTTTACGCATCCCCGACTTTATTTGCGACAGAGGAAAGAATTCTGAATCTAGTAGGAGTCTATGGAGGAAACGAATATGAATCGATTCAAAGGCATTGCCTTAACTTTTTCTTTAGTTTTTGTTGTGGTTTGGCTAGCTGGATGTGCTGGTTGTAACCCCCCTCCTTTGCCATCAGGAATGACCCCAACCAGTGGACCGGAAACCGGGGGAACCCTCGTTAAAATTACCGGTGAAGATTTTGATATGAAGAACGGTGTCATTGTAACTTTTGGTGGTAAAAGTGCCCAAAGCATAAATGTTCCCAGTAAAACTCAAGTCACCTGTGAAGCTCCTGCTGGTGAAGCTCCTGCTGGTATGGCTGGTAGAGAAGTGGAAGTTAAGGTGGCAAATAAAGGCCAACCAGAAGAAAAGAGAGAACAGATCACGGTACCACAGAAGTTTACTTATACTGATGCCACACCGCCGGAGATCACTACTACAGATCCATCTGATAACGAGATCATTAGTGAATATGAAGATTCCATGCAGGTTATGAATTCGCTTTCGATTACCTTCAATGAAGATGTTAATTCGGGGACTGGTTCGGTTTTTATTACTTCAGGCACTTCCGAAATTAGTGGTAAAGCAACAGGCAGCGGTAACACTATTACGTTTACAGCTGATGAACATATGACTGCAGGTAACGCATACTCAATTACCGTTTCGAGTATCGAAGATGCTGCTGGGAATGCGCTGACGACACCGTACAAGTTTAGCTTCACAATTCAAGCACCGGATAAAGTTAAATTCTATCAAGTACGTCCAGGTGATACACTACCAGCAATTGCAGTCCGTCCCGAAGTTTATGGAAACAGCGACCGCAAGTACCAACTACGTTTGGTAGAAGCCAACCAAGACTATTATGATTTCAACCCCAATCGGTTGTTTGTAGGTCAGCAACTGATTGTTCCGAGAGGGAAAGCCTGGGGTGATGAAGGAGCTGAAGAATAGTTAAGCTGGTTTTACTCTAATTCACACTTCCGCTATGGTTCTGTCACCAAAATTGGGATGGGCAGAGAGGATGAAAACCTTTTTTGTTGTTAAGTTGCTCGCGTGCGCCTTGTTCCTAGCGGCAGGGTGCAGTGTTCGGCCCATCCCGTTAGATCAATCGATCGTTGAGCAGGATCCAGCAAGAGAGTACGCTACCGAGTATGATGGCAGCTACTATAGCGTAGGTGGTATCAGCAACCCAAGATTTGTTGCCGATGCTTGGCGGATGTCGCAATACTATCGAGATGGCGTTTCCCCTAATCAGTTGTTGCCATATCCATATGGCGGTCAGCCGCCTGATCGCTTAAATGTAGATCCGAATCCATATGATAGCTATCGCAGCAATGAAGCACCGATTCTGCGAGCACCAGCCCAAAATGCTACTCAGCCAACACGGAATGCTGTCAAGAGCGAAAGGCGTGCGCGGAGTTCACGATCATCTAACTGGAAGCGGAATCGATTTGTTGATCGTACTGGAGCAAAGGAACGTCAAGTTCGCCATTCCTTAAAACAACGTCGTCAAGCTGAGAATATTGACGATGTTGATGAATCTAGTGAAGAAAAATCACGACGAAAGACCCGACAACGTACCAGAAGACGAAAGTAAAATAAGACTGTCCTACCCTTCCTCCCCTGTAGTGAGTTCCTCCAATCGTATAATTAGTGTTCCAAGTTGAAGTCGCAATATAAGCGTATATATTTGTAAGAGCATGGCGATCTGTGCTTCGACCGTCACTTCGCTTTCCCGTATAAGATGTATACAATTCTCTGCTTTTTCTCGGATTTGATTGGTACGATCCAAGTCTGCCTCCGTGGTCTGTTGCGCACCCATCTTGATGAATTCCCAGATGCGGTTTTGGATTTCAAGAATGTAGTTGTCTGCTAATGAATGTCTTGACCTTTCCGCACTTTCGACCCAGATTGTATTCGATTTCCAATTCAGCATAAACGCGATGCTGTTGATAATAACATCTCGTATCGAATCCTCACCTGATATCAATTCTTCAAGATTGGTTAATCCTTCAGCTTCAGCTGCAAGTGACCGCACGCGTGAGTATTCTTTAAGATTAGTAACAGTTTCCTCATTTTCCGCGATTAAGTTCCAGAGAGCTTCGCTTGTGCATAACATTGATTCTACCATGCGTGCCAAGTTGACTGATAAATCGGTTTGGATTATCAGAAGGTCCAACCCATGAAGTTGGCTTCGAAATCGCCAAACTTGATCAAGCGTTGGAGGATCTTCTTGCTCGGCGACAATCGGCACTATATTTTGACGGATATAGGTAATGATATCGTTAGCAACACGTTCTGTATTCACTTCTGTACAGCCTCTAATTCGGCAATTTGATCGCGGAAAATCGCTGCTTCTTCAAACTTCATTTTAATGGCTGCTTTTTGCATCTTCACCTTCAGTTCGGCAATTAGCGTTTCAGTATCTTGATCTTCATCCTCAATTTCATATAATATTGGTGACTCAGAGACTTGGAGTTTCATCATTTCTTCGGACGGGGTTTGGTCAATCATGTCACGAATCACTTTTTGGATGGTTTCTGGAGTAATATTGTTTGCTTCATTATATGCCATTTGAATCTTGCGTCGGCGTTTTGTTTCGCTGATGGTATGTTCAATTGCTGGAGTCAAGTTGTCTGCGTAAAGAATGACTTCTCCTTCAACATTACGTGCAGCTCGTCCCGCTGTTTGAATTAATGATGTTTTTGATCGGAGAAAGCCTGCCTGATCTGCATCTAGGACTGCAACCAGCGAAACCTCCGGTAGATCTAGTCCCTCACGAAGCAGGTTAATCCCAATAAGTACATCAAAGACGCCTTCGCGGAGCTCTTTCAGAATTTTAGCCCGTTCAAGCGTGTTGATATCAGAGTGTAGATAGTTAGCCTTAATTCCGACTTCTATGAAGTATTCGCTTAGATCTTCCGCCGTCTGTTTGGTAAGCGTGGTTACTAAAACACGCTGATTGTTGGTGATGCGCTCTTTGGCAACACCAATCAGATGATCAACCTGCTGTGTAACAGGATGAATCGAAACCTTCGGGTCAATCAAGCCAGTCGGTCGGATAATTTGTTCGACAACCTGATTGCTGTGTTCCAACTCATAGGAACCAGGTGTAGCGGAAACGAAAATCACCTGGTTAACAAGAGCTTCAAATTCTTCATAGCGAAGTGGGCGGTTATCCAGTGCGGATGGAAGCCGAAAACCATAATTGACCAGTGTTTTCTTCCGCGACCGATCTCCTTTGTACATCCCATGAATTTGTGGTACAGTCACGTGTGATTCATCTATGATAATTAGCAGATCATCCGGGAAATAATTAACCAAACAATAAGGTGGCTCTCCAACCTTTAAGCCGGTGAAGTGCCTTGAGTAATTTTCGATACCCTGACAATACCCAGTTTCACGGATCATTTCTAAATCGTATCTGGTTCGCTGCTCAATTCGTTGTGCCTCAAGCAATTTATCTTGGGATCTGAAGAACTCAATTTGTTCTTGTAGTTCGACTTCAATATCAAGTAGCGCTTGTTCCACACGCTCTTCCTCAGTCATAAAATGTTTGGCAGGAAAGATTATGAGCCTGTCATGATTGGTAAGAATTTCCCCGGTTAATGTATCAATTTCGATCATCCGATCAATTTCATCTCCAAATAATTCGATCCGATAAGCAACATCTGTATAAGCTGGAAATACTTCAATAACATCACCCTTGGCTCGGAAATTCCCACGAGAAAACCCGACCTCGTTCCGTTCGTATTGGATGTCAACTAGCATCCTGAGCAGATCACGCCTTCTTATGATATCACCAATTTCAATTTCAACGCAGTGGTTACGATAGATTTCAGGATCGCCAAGACCATAGATACATGAAATACTAGCGACAGTAACAACGTCATGACGTGAAAGTACTGCTGCGGTTGAAGCTAAGCGTAACCGATTAATTTCCTCGTTGATATCGACCTCCTTCTCAACGTAGAAATCGGTTGTTGGTATATAGGCTTCGGGGCGATAATAATCGTAATAACTGACAAAGTAGTGCACAGCGTTGTTTGGGAAAAAACCACGAAACTCGTTATAAAGTTGAGCTGCGAGCGTTTTATTGGGCGAAATAACCAATGTAGGTCGTTGCACGTTCTGAATAATATTTGCTATGGTGAAGGTTTTGCCCGAACCAGTCACACCGAGTAGAGACTGGAAGCGATTTCCACGAAGTAATCCTTTCGTTAGTTTGTCAATCGCTTGTGGTTGGTCCCCCTGTGGCAAATAATCCGAAACTAATTCAAATTTTTCCATTTCCCCCCAGTTAATTATGGGTATTGCATATCATCTTTGGTTCGTAATCAACGAGAAAAGCTTCAGATATAATCTGATTTTCAGGACATTCTTCTGATTGCAACAAACCGGTTTCCCTATCAATTTCACGAAAGGTAATTCCATCAGGTACACCAAAATCTTTCATTTCACTGCGTACGGCCTCTTTCATAAATCTTGCCCAAATTGGTAATGCAGCGTGCGCACCTTCATATTCTGTGCTTTTTTGAGGATCATCGAAACCAACCCAGACACCTACAGACAAGTTTGGATCGTATCCCACGAACCAAGCGTCTGTGAAATCGTTTGTAGTACCGGTTTTACCCGCAGCAGGACGCTTTAACCCCATGGTTCGGACACGTCGACCAGTTCCATTTCTAATTACCCCTTTAAGCAAATTGGTCAGCAGATACGCAATTTTTTCATTCAACACACGGCGTCGCTGAACCGAGTTCTCAATTAAGATGTCTCCGTTACGATCTTCCACGTAGCGAATGCCAATTTGTTCGGTATGAATTCCATAGTTTGCAAATACAGCATAAGCATTAGTGAGTTCGATTAACCTAAGATCCGAGGCTCCTAGTGATAAAGCAGGATAAGGCAACATTCGACTTTTGACACCCATATTCTTAGCGAGTTGAACTGTTCGCCTTATACCTTCAGCGATACCGTTAAGATCAGTTTTCGTCTCATTCACCAATCGTGCTGTGGCAACATTAATTGATTTTTCTAGGATTGTTCGAACGGTTACATCACCATGGTAACGTCCCTTGTAGTTGCTAGGTGCCCAACGTTTTCCGGGCATTCCTTCTGTAAACCATGGTTCATCAAAAACTATGGTCGCTGGCGTAGCAAGTGGCGGTTCTTGAAACATTGCAGCAAATACGATTGGTTTAAATGCTGATCCAGGTTGACGTTGAGCTTGTACCGCTCGATTAAAAAAATTAACTTTTTGTCGTGTAATGTAATAGTCTCGGCCACCAACCATTGCTTTGATGTAACCTGTCCGTGGATCAATGGCTATTAAGGCTGCTTGAAGATAGCTTTCAATTGGATTAATTCCGGAATCTGAATTTTTGTTCTCATCATAGTCAGGTAAATCTGCATAACCCTTATCTAACTCACGTAGATGATCGGCAACCGCGGTTTCAGCTACCTGCTGCATTGATAAATCAATGGTCGTATACACTTTCAGTCCATTATTGTAAAGCTGACCTGCAAGCAAAGGGATATTTTTAAGTTGCTCGTGGACGTAATCAAGAAAATGGGATGATCCTCTGATTTGCTTGCTCTGTGACTTTTCCACACGAACTGGTTCAGCGACACTTTTCTGATATTGGCTATCCGAAATAAAGTTTTCATTCCTCATCAATCGAATGACAAGGTTACGTCGGCTTTTACAATTTTCGGGATTCCGAATTGGAGAATAGCGCGGAGGTGATTTAGGGATTCCTGCCAAAGTCGCACATTCATGAATATCGAGTTCGGATGCCATTTTTCCAAAATAACTTTTTGCCGCTTCTTGAACACCAAGTAAATCACGTGAGCCATAACGTCCTAAATTGATAAAATTGAGGTAGCGTTCCATAATCTCATCTTTGGAGAAATAGGTTTCAATACGAACTGCCAGTAAAGCCTCCTTAATTTTCCTTACGTATCTTTGGTGTGGACTGAGGTAGATGTTTCGGGACAGTTGCTGAGTAATTGTACTTGCGCCTTGCGGATTTCCTTTGCCAAGGTTGCGAATATTATAGAAGAGAGACCCAAAAACACGGCGAATATCCACTCCCCAGTGTTCATAAAAGCGTTTATCCTCAACCGCTAGAAAAGCTTGTATGAGCATCTCTGAAATCTCAGGCAAAGTCACAATTTCACGGGCTGCGCCACCTTTATCGTAAATTTCGCTCATCAGTTCTGGCGCCAAGTCAAAACTTTTGATACGAACACCATTCTCTTTTTTAATTATTGCTATTTGTTTGTTATTTAAGGTGATATTGACAACGTAAGGGTTCTTATCTACACGAGGATAGTGGAATCCTTGCAAGTATAAAAAAAGTTTTTTAGTATCTCCGTCTTCATCTACACCGAATGTATACTGACCTGTTTTTAGACTTTCGAAATTGTTTTCAGGAACTTCCTCATACTCTAGGCGCTTCAATTTATTGATTAAAAAATCGATATCATCACCAATCTGGATAGTGGTGACAGCAGCATAAATTTCCAGATGTTGTTTCCAAGTGTCAACTTGATGATACTCAAGTTGATCTAAGTCAATTGTTTTGACATCGTTCCAAGATCGAAGTGTTACACCACAAATAAAACCAACTATAAAGAAAAAGGCAGCCATGCAAAAGATGAACGCAGCGTAAACACCTGTGACAACTTTCAGTAAGTGTTTGTTCATTTCCCTAATTCTTAATTGGGATTTTACCAAGTATCTGGTGCTAAAACCGCACCAATTCCAGCACTGGCCAACAACACAACATCACTTCTTTTATTATACCATTTCTGAAAAATCATGATGCAAATCTGCCAAGGTAGCAGACAATAAGGTGGCGAAATTGATGCACCTAAAGGAGAGCTGAATGTTTATCGGACACGGGGAAACAAGAGAGATAAAAAAAAGTTTTTGCCATGATTTTTGTGGCTCAGAGTGTATGCTATAACCCTGAACAGTCTGATAGGCACACCCTACCCAAGCCATCGAAGTTGATCTAGATTAGCCGCTAATGGATAAAGGGTTTCCTGAGTTGTTTGGAAATTAAGGACGTGCGGGGCTACCATCAGGTAACCGTGTCTGTGTCCAATGTTCAACTGTGTCCTGACACGGATATTCAGCTGCAAGTTCTTCATTAACATCTATTCCTAAACCCGGTTGCTTATTTGGGTACATGTATCCATTCCGAACTTCTGGTGTGCCAGGGAACATTTCATAAACCAGTTCCGAAAAACGACACCATTCTTGGACCCCGAAGTTGGGTGCCCACAAATCAAGGTGTAAGTTAGCAGCATGACCGACAGGTGACGTGTCGCCAGGACCATGCCATGCAGTTCGTAAACCGTACATATTAGCAAACAAAGCCACGCTCCGAGCGGGCGTAATACCTCCCATTTGGCTGATGTGCATGCGAATAAAGTCGATCAATTTCCCCTCGATTAACGGTTGCCATTCACGTGGATTGTTAAACAGTTCTCCCATGGCAATAGGTGTACAGCACTGTTGTCTTATATGTTCGAACCATTCCAAGTCCTCTGGAGCAAGCGGGTCCTCTAGAAAGAAAAGGTTGAATCGTTCTACATCTTTGGCAAATTTCACAGCATCAATCGGCTGGAGACGTTCGTGGATGTCATGTAGGAGTTCTACCTGATCTCCAATTTCTGAACGGACATGTTCAAGCATCTTCAAGGTGCTACGCATATAGGCACGAGGATCAAAATAGGCTCCGTCAGGTGAACCTTCCGGTTTACGAGCCTGACTCTCATGTCCACCGTATCCCCCCATCTGAACACGGATGTAATGGTAACCTTGTTCTGAGAAATTCTGCACGTCATCAGCCACAGCTTGCGGAGTGCCACCTCCAGCGTGGCCATACACGGCTGCTGCTTCACGGCATTTCCCACCTAGCAATTGGTAAACTGGCATGTTTGCTTGTTTACCCTTGATATCCCACAATGCTTGATCAACGCCTGAGATGGCATTGTTCAATACGGGACCATTCCGCCAATAGCTGTTCACCATCGACATCTGCCAGATCTCTTCGATTTTTGATACATCTCTGCCTATTAGGAACGGTTTAAGATGTTTTTCAATCGCAGTATGTACAGCATTGAAACGTTGTGTAAATGTCGCACAACCAACACCATGCAATCCTGGATCGGAGGTGATAATTTTGACAATGATCAAGCGTGATCCACTAGGTTGTGTCGTGATGGTTTGAATATCTTTTATCACTGTGCTCATACAGGCTCCTATCTAAATATTTTCTGGAAAGAGAACTATTACGGTGCTTTTTTTGCAGTATAAGTCAGATTGTCAAAGTAAACATCCAAATAATGCCCTCCTCTTTGATAAGAGAGCAAGCCAAATCGGTTAAAGATTGCTTGGTCTACTTTCACACCTGATTTTAGAGGTAAGGACACTGTCTGATCATTAAATGTAACGATAATATTGCCTTTCCCACTATTCGCATCTGGATTATATTCAAATGTCCAGTCATGCCTATCCGCATTTGGCCTGATAATTGGACCTTGTCCGCAAATCTCGTATGCACCTTGGGAATTGGCATAGATAGGTCGAAAATAGTGTCCAACTTGGCTTGGTCCTTCGATCATAATACCGATAAAATTTACAGGTGGCGCGCCAATATGGGTCTCGGAATTAAACCAACCAATCAAGATCGCACTGTCAACCGCAGCTCGAATCATCGACACCTTACCACTTGCTTCCAGATACTGATCCATTGTTAATTCACCAATATTGTCTGCGTAATATCCTGAGTTTTGCAAATCATTTTCCTCTATTCTCCAGATCAAGCCCCCAATCTCTCCAATTTCATCGCTAGCGTAGTGAGTTGCACTGTACCCAAAATCATGATAAGGACGGATTTCTCGATCCTGAAACTTGACACGATTTCCGTTTTCTTCCCAATTTGGATCGATATCGAAATTATGCGGCACGCCGTCGATATTCAGATCATCAAAGTAGACTTCTAAACCTTTTCCAGCAGTTTGTTGGTTAATCAAACCGAAACGGTCAAAAGTGGCACCATCTAATTTATGACTGGATTTTAGTGGTGCTCGGTAGGCCTTTCCATCCATAGTAAATACCATCTCACCATGACCATGGTTACTATCTGGATCATAACTCAGTTGCCAAGTATGAACTTTGCCATCAGCGAGTTCAGGTGGAGTCCTAGTCGTTTGGTAGTGTTCACCTTCAAAAGTATGACCACTGCCGGTTTTCCAGTTTTTGGTGCCATATTCAAAAAAGACCCAATATTTCCCACCATTTCCATCTAACCGAACAACTAGCGAATGAGGGGTTCGCCAGCCTTGAGATTGTTTGCCGTTAAACCAGCCAATCAAGACTCCACTAGCGCCGTCAGCTTTCGTTACCGCAAATTTACCGGAAGCTACTAAATTATCGTTCAGTGTTTTTGGCGTAATTGGTTTGGCATAGGTTGCGGGGGTTATGGATCTGGATATTCGACCTCCAATTTCACCTGAACGTTGACCGCCAGCGTAATTCGTTTGACTGTATCCAAAATTCTGTATTGTAGTTTTTTCCGAAATTGAGGAATTTCGATTCGCTTTTCCTTCCCAATTGGGTATAGATCTAAAATCTTGAGAACGTAGAATTGTTTCTTGGGCCATAGTAGTTGTGACACAAAGAAGTAAAAAGGGTAAAATCTCTAGTGCAAACTTCCCACATGATGATGGCTTTTCATGGAAATTAATCGGAAAGGCAGACACATCAATCTCCCTGGTTAGGAGAAGATAATCTCAAAACTGCTTTGCAAACCGCATATCGTTTTCAAACATTAGCCGTAAATCTGTGATGCCAAACTTGAGCATTGCAATTCGATCAACTCCCATACCAAAGGCAAAACCAGTAACATTTTCAGGATCATAATTGACATGTTCAAAAACATTTGGATCTACTAAACCGGATCCAAGAATCTCAAGCCAACCGGTATGGGAACAAACACGACATCCTTTAGAATCACAGAAGAGACAGGATATATCCACCTCGGCTGAAGGCTCGGTGAACGGGAAAAAATGAGGGCGGAACCTGACCTGTATCGTATCACCGAACATCTGACGTGCAAAAGAATACAGAACACCTTTTAATTCGCTAAAAGTCACATGGTGATCAACAAGTAATCCTTCTACTTGATTGAACATCGGCAGATGGGTGATATCGTAATCTCGACGATAGACTTTACCGGGAACAATAATACGAATAGGAGGTGCCGTCTTTTTCATCACTCGGATTTGGACTGGGGAGGTATGTGTTCTTAAGACAATGCCTTCATCTATATAAAAAGTGTCTTGTAAATCTCTTGCTGGATGATCTTTTGGCGTATTGAGAGCGTCAAAATTGTAGAACTCAAGTTCAATTTCGGGGCCTTCAACAACCTCAAATCCCATGCCTTTAAATATCATCTGAATCTGATCCAAGACCTGAGTTATCGGATGTCTTCGGCCAATTTGCCTGCGCCGACCAGGTAACGTGATGTCAATCGTTTCTTCTGCTAGTTTATGTTCATGTTTGTGTTGATTAAATTTCTCTATTACTTGATCGAATTTATTGGTGATTTCTAACCGAATTTCGTTAGAGAGTTTACCGATAACTGGCTTCTGTTCTTTAGAAAGCTTACCCATTCCCTTCATCACGTCAGTAAACAATCCCTTGCGACCAAAATACTTAATTCGAAGTTGTTCCAGCGTTTCAAGCGTTTCGACTTCCTGTATTTCTGCTAAGGCTTCGGTTCTAATTTGCTCCAGTTGATCTTGCATGTGCCTTTCCCTCTATGTAATGCGCGACAATTCTAGCATAAGTCTTTCTGTGAGTCAATACGATGCCTGAGAACTCAGTGTCCATCTGCTTTTGCGTTGAAACCTTAATATGGTTGTGATAGAATACGAAAAATCACGGTAACCTTAGCAGAGATCACATGCACATTAACGGTTGGCTTGTTGGGCTGAAGCAACATGTTGAAATTGAGATGGCTGACGGAGTATTCTCAACCATCACCAAAGTGAAGGAGAGCAGTTTAAATCATCAGGATGTGTGTATTGCCCCTCCGTTAATTGACATTCAGGTGAACGGGTTTGCTGGTTATGATTTAAACAGTGATGATGTAAAAACAGCAGATGTATGCCAGATGGTGAAATCGCTTTGGAAGACCGGAACAGGTTTTTGCTGTCCAACTGTTGTTACCGGTTCGAATCAGCGAATGTCCAAGTCAATCCAAGTTATCACAGCTGCACTTAAGGATCCTACCATTAATAGGTCTATTATTGGTATTCATGTAGAAGGACCATACATTTCACCGCAAGACGGCCCTCGTGGTGCGCATCCAAAGGAGCACGTCCGCCAACCGAACTGGGATGAATTTCAGCGCTGGCAGGACATAGCAGAAGGGCAGATTAAAATTCTTACGTTGGCTCCAGAGACAGAGGGCGCTATAACCTTAATCGAAAAGTTAAGAGAAAGCGGCGTAGTCGTCGCAATAGGTCATACTGGCGCAGAACACCAGCAGATTCAAGATGCGATTCAGGCAGGTGCCACGATGTCCACGCATTTGGGAAATGGCGCCCATGCCCAGATCCGTCGTCATCCAAATTATATTTGGGATCAACTAGCGGCAGACGAATTGCACGCCAGCTTTATTGTTGATGGACACCATTTACCACCTTCTGTGGTAAAAAGTATGTTTCGTGCCAAGGGACTTGAACGTGCAATTCTAGTCAGCGATGCAGTGCATCTGGCTGGGTTAGAGCCTGGGCGATACCAATTCGGCAGCCAAGACATCGAATTGACTTCTAATCAATCTGTTCGGTTGTATGATACTGATTACTTAGCAGGATCTGCCATTGAGTTAGCACGTGGGGTTGAAAATAGTGTGAAATTTGCTGAGATTTCTTTGGACCAAGCATTCCGACTGGCAACCGTCCAACCTGCGGGTGTGCTTGGCCTTGATAATCAGATTGGATCCATTCAGGTCGGACGAAACGCAGATTATATTACATTCCAATGGGACAAATTGGGATACAAAATTAAGGTGTTATCAACTGTAATAGATGGACAAAACAGAAATTAATCATGGGAGTATTTCGGGAACACTATATCGGTAGCATAGTTTCTTATTCGGCCTTCTTCGGAGTTTCAATGGGGGCGACTCTTGTCGGTCATTGGTTATTTCAAAAGCCAATGGATTGGAATTCAACAGTATCTATCAAACCTTGGTGGCATATCGTTGCTTGTTTTATAATTGCAATATTATTTGGATTGTGGCCTGATGTCGATATTAAAAGCAAAAGCCAGTCGATTTTTTACAAAATTTTCATCATCATGAATATTTTCTTAATTCTAAAAGGATGGTACATTGAATCGGCGTTTTTCGGATTATTCGCCATGTTACCGATGCTTGGCAAACACCGAGGTTGGACGCATTCCAGAATCACAATGATTTTGTTCCCGATGATCTTCATCATTCTACCGCTTTATCTGCACAAGGAAATTATCAACATCGAAAATTGGTTGTCTCCAACAAACTTTGGTTTGGTAAGAACTTCCATTCCCTTTTATGTTGCTGGTTTGATTGGTTACGCAACACATCTTCATCTCGATAGTGTTTTATTAACTTTACCTAAATCGTGTCACAGAAGAGTTAAAAGAACATAACGGGTGATCTGAATACAGTGAAATCTATTCCGGTTGAGAATATACTGCCCAACTTACCCAACTTGGAACTCCTTTTTCAACTTAATGAGTTCGCTAAAGATCAGGGGATTCAACTCTATCTGCTGGGTGGATCAGTACGGGATTTGCTGCTTAGACGTCCAATTAATGATTTGGATTTTGCCGTCGATCACAATCCAATCTTGTTTGCCAAGCAATTTGCAAATGCAAGCGACGCTGCCTTTGTTAAGTTAGAGGATCAGCCAGCCACAGCACGCATTGTGATTCGGTCGGATCAATCTAACATCGATTTTACTCAGTTTCGATCCGACAATCTGGAGTTAGACCTTCAGTTACGGGATCTGACTATAAATGCAATAGCTTTTAATCTCACCCAGTTATTTAATAGTCATCAAATTGATCTAATTGATCCATATAATGGTTTGGACGATATGGAGAATCGGATTATACGATTTTCCAGCGAACAGGTTGTTGCTGATGATCCGCTACGTCTTTTGCGTGCCTACCGCTTTTCCGCACAATTGAGGTTTAACCTACCTGCAGAAACAATTGCACTGACCAAGAAATACGCTGACCAGTTAACAAAAGTTTCGATGGAACGAATCAGTGGTGAATTATTGAAAACCCTCTCAGCCAGTGAGTCTGTAGATTCTTTACGACTGTTGTCGAGGCACCAGATCTTGTTACCTGTTATTCCAGAACTTGAAGTGACAGATGAAGATTTAGCAGCTATCGCTATATTTGAATCAGAAGGGATACCTGATATACTCCAGCCATATTATCAGGAGGTAGATCAATATCTCCAGACAAAGCTTCTAGGAAATTTCAGGCGTTATGAGATTGTTAAACTTGCCATTTTTCTTGGATCAACCAAGACATTGATTCAGATTACAAACCGTTTATGTTTAAGTAAAAAAGCCTTTAGACTGATTAAACGTATACACTTTCATCAATTGAGTTTCGTCAATTTAGTAACTAAACCTTCAACTTCACGTCAGGAAATTATCCAGTTTTTACGGAAAACAAAACGAGATTGGGTTTCTGTTGCATTGCATGTCTATGCACGTATCAGATCTGAAGGTTGGCAGATAGGTAATGTCAATATCGGTAATGTCGAATCTAAAATACCTGAAATAGCTGGGGTTTTTTATCTCGATTTTCTGAAAATTATGAATCGGGGCAGCCTAATTAACGGAAACGAAGTTATGCGTAAATATGACGTCACGCAGGGAATTGAATTGGGAAAAATTCTTCGTCATATCGAGGATCTCCAATTTAAACATGTCATTCAAACAAGATCTCAAGCATTCTTAGCAGTTGAACGGTTTTTGAAAGAGAAAGCGGGTTGATGAAACTTAATCTTGCTAACAATCTAATAGAAGATAGCTGGCAGCTACACCAGCAACTTGCCGACAGGTTATCGAATTCGGTTTCCGAACTATTAGGGCTTGATACCACGATGTCCTGTGCTATTGTAGAGAGAATTGAAGGTTGCGATTTTCTGGACGAAAACGTAGAAATCGTATTTTGTCAAATCGGACTCCCTCCAATACAGGGCGAATTGATTCTTGCTATTCCAAAGAGACTGTCATTTTGGATTGTCTCTCAACTTCTCGATTATTCGGATACTGAAGAAATTGGCAATCGTATACTCACGAAAGTTGAACAGATTTCACTTATGCAGTTCGTGAATCTAATAGTGGTTAATCTCTCCGAAGAGTGGCAGCAAATTAATTCTGAAATTCATGCTAGATTTGATACTTTGGATGTAACAGGTGATGAGTTAGCTAATGTACTCCAAACGTGTGAAGTCATGCTGGTCGGCATCGAAACAATCGTTAGCCAAAATATTATCGAAAATCTATGGTTTTGTTATACGGAAAGTTTTGTTTCGACCATGCAAGCAGAACAGGAAAAGAAACGAGAGGAATTGGATCGGCAGAGCAGATTGCGAGGAGACGTCCGTCAGGACCTAGTATCAACTTTAGAAATAGTATTGGAATCGTACACTACGCGAATTGAAAATCGATTGGATCAACTTGAAGCAAAACTTGACAGGATGATTCAAGACGAATGAGTAAACTTTAAGCTATTGAGTGTGTGATACTTGTCCATATAAGTTTAATGGCAAAAGCTAAGACCGTAACCACTAGTACAATTCGAATCCACTTATCCCCCTTTTCTACCGCCCAGTGACTGCCAATCCACGCACCTGCTGCATTTCCTACACCAAGCGAAATACCAAGCCTCCAATCTACATGTTTATTAACAACAAAAATGATCAGGGCGACAAGGGTACAGAAGAGAACAACGAACATCTTTAAAGCATTGGTTCGCACCAGATTAAAGCCATTAACAATAGTTAGCGTTGCAATGATCATAAACCCCACACCAGCTTGGATAAACCCCATGTAGATACCTAAAAAGAAAAAAAGAAGTACAGCTAGAATTTTCCGAAAAGCTCCCAGATTTTCGACGTCACTTTGGAATTTCTTAAATGGATTAGAAAGTGTGATCACCAAGACACCAAACATTATAATAGCAAGCAGACGATTAAAAATGACACCGTTTTTGTCGAATTTCCCAAGGTTGATGACCAATAGAGCACCCATGACAGCGCCAATCATCGCTGGAATCGCAATTAAAATACCATAGCGAAAGTCGGAGACCCCTTTTCGACGGAAGCCCGCAACACCGACAGTGTTCTGGATCATGATCGCTACACGATTGGTGCCGTTGGCCATTGTTGCCCCATCTAGACCAAGAAAGATTAACACCGGAAGCGTAAGTAAAGACCCTCCGCCTGCAACCGTATTGAGAAAGCCTGCACAGACTCCCGTCGTAACGACAATGACAAGTTGTACAAAAGGATGGTTTAATAACTCCAAAGACTTGCGGCCTTATTGTGGTGGCTTAGTTGATAATTTCATAGAAAAAGTTACGTTGTTTGGGGACATAACCGAGTTCCACAACAAGCCGCTCAATCTCTTCCATTGGCATGCAGTATATGGTGCCCGCTTGGCTAACAACGTTTTCCTCGATCATCGTTCCACCCATATCATTTGCGCCAAATTTCAGTGAAAGCTGTCCTATTTTTGGTCCTTGAGTAACCCATGATGACTGGAAATTCGGAATATTATCCAGCATTAATCGCGAAATAGCCAATGTTTTGAGATACTCAAAGCTGCCAGATGCAGGCATATGTTCGAGTCGTGTATTGTTTGGTTGAAGCGACCAGCAAATGAAAGCCGTGAATCCGCCTGTTTCGTCCTGTAGGTCACGTAATCGCAGTAGGTGTTCGACTCGCTCACCATAACTCTCAACATGGCCATACATCATCGTCGCACTTGATTTTAATTGAACTAGATGTCCCTGCCGCATGACCTCTAACCATTCAGCAGCTGTGCATTTCTTAGGAGAAATGGTATCTCGTGCATGGTCAGTCAGGATTTCTGCTCCCCCACCCGGAATTGACCCGAGTCCGGCATCACGTAAGCGCGTTAAAGTTTCTATTAGAGATATTTTGTTGATCTTAGCAAACCAGTCAAGTTCCGGGGGTGAAAAACCATGAATATGGATATCATAATTCGCTTTGATCCATCGAAGAAGATCTTCGTACCAGCCAAGTTTGAGTCTTGGATGTAGACCGCCCTGCAGAAGAATTTGTACACCACCAAGGTCAATAGTTTCCTGTATTTTCTGACCAAGCACTTGACGTGATAGAGTATACGCTTCCAAATCCTTCATGTGGCGATAGAAAGCACAAAAATCACAGTCCACATGACATACATTCGTATAGTTAATGTTGCGATCTACGATATAGGTCACGTACGGTTCAGGATGAATCCTTTTCCGAATAAGATCTGCCGCGTTACCAATTGACAACAGGTCATAGCTTTTGAACAAAGTTAAGCCGTCATCGTAATCAAGGCGTTCATCCAATAGTGCTTTTTCCAGAATCGGCTGTATTGATGCATCAATCATTATTTTACCTTCTCTTCAGCTACCTTAGGCATAAATTTTAACACTCATAGCTATTGACGTCAACTTCACTACCCAAGCCAACAAATAATATTTTATTATTTTGAGTACACTATTTTGGTTGACTTGCTGTTTTTATTACTTCAATATCAAAATAATGAAAGTCATCGGAATGTCAATATGCTTCTCGATGAAGTTAGGGTCTAACAATAAGTTCTAAATGACCAAAGACTTCTGCTTCGAATCGAATGATACCTTCCAGATAGCGTTCCTGAGAAAGTATTTTTTGAACATATCCGTCGCGGATAGCGACAAAATTAATAATACGGCTTAAATATCTCCCAGAGACGTTTTGACAGAAGGAACATAATATAAGAATCTGTGTGAGTTAGGTGGTTAAGGGCCAAAATAGTAGGGAACTCATCGATTTCCCCCAAATGCTCCATAGTAGATTTAGCATCAATGTCTACTTTGAGACCTTCAGGTAATATCTGCTGATTAGAGGCAACAAGGACTCATCCGCTCCAATGATAAGAGTATTTCCTTTTGGGTCTGAAATCCAACATCTGATCCTCTCCTTATCTTGGTAGATCAACATCTTCAACCAACCATAATGTCATACAGTTGATAAGTAATACCAACGTCAGTTTGGAAATGAAGGAGGTACTTCTGTCGTCTTGAATTCACTGTTTAGAAAAGAAATCATTGATGTGGCCAATCCAAATTATCCTATTGGTTTGGTTGATCAGAATAAAATCGAGATATCAAAATTACACGGAATTGCAAACAGTTGAACGGCCATTTCAAGCGCGAAAAATAAGCTATCGAAAAGACAAATTAGATTATCCAAGAACGGTTAACCAAAAAGAACATTGCCCTACGATGTATTGATCTCATCAATGATAGAGGCACTAGTTATTTTAAAAGTTGGTTGAACATGATATAATATCCATCTAAGTCAAACAATCACTGAAATTATATTGTGGGCACAAGAGAATGGATTATGCTGTTACCATAACTGCTAAAGAAACTGCGGAACTTCTTCCATTGGAGCGTCCAAAAAGTCCAGTTGGACCGGATGAAGTATCCGGAAAAACTTTAGTTACTTTAATTAGCGCGGGCACGGAACTAGCCTCAGCCTATCTTGGAACAAACTTTCCTAGTACACCGGGATACGCAGCTGTATTCCAAGTTGAAGAAGTCGGTCAAAACGTGAAAGAAGTCCGGTCTGGAGATCTAGCTTTTTGTATGGGGAACCATCGCTCCTATTACCGCGTTAGGGCCGACCAGTTGCTTCTGGTTCCTGCAGGGCTTTCCCCTGAAATTGCTGTTTTTGCTAGAATGATGGGGGTAAGCATGACAACTTTGACAACAACTACGGCCCGACCACCCGCAAAGGTATTGGTTATGGGATTGGGACTAGTTGGGCATCTTGCCACCAAGAATTTTTTAGCCTGTGGGTACAACGTTTATGCTTGCGATCCCGTTGAATCCCGACGTCGTATTGCAACTGAAACTGGTATTCCAAATGTTCTTCCAGCAGCACCACTGGACGATCCTGATCTCAGCGGCAGGTTTTCCTTGGTTATTGAATGTTCTGGACACGAACAGGCATTATTGGATGGATGCAATGCTATCCGAAAAAAGGGGGAAGTGGTCTGTATAGCAACTCCCTGGAAACGGCATACTGAACTTTACGCTCATGAACTGCACCATGCCATTTTTCATAAATATGTCGTTATCCGTAGCGGTTGGGAATGGGAACTTCCGATGATTTCCACCGATTTTACCGAAAATAGTGTGTGGGGCAATATCCAGGGAGCGCTGAACTGGTTATCTACAGATAGGGTTAATGTAGAAGGTATTTACAATTTGTTCTCTCCAGATCAAGCCCAAGAAGCTTACCAAAAACTTCTTCACAAGCAAACCGATAGACTGGCAGCAGTTTTTGATTGGCGTGATATATAGTTGAGCATAATCTTAAATTTGATCTCGTCGAGGTAAAACAGTTGTCAAAGAATTATATTGATGCTGCTACAGCAACATGGCAGGAATGTCGCGATTTTTTGCAACGTTACCCTTTTGCCATCCTACCACTGGGTGCGACAGAGCAGCACGGACTTCATTTGCCTCAAAATACAGATAGCCTGATTGCAGAAGCCCTCGCCTTACAAGTTGGCAAACAAAGCGTGGGTATGATCTTGCCAACAATACCAATCGGTTACTCATGGGTTTGGCGTGATTATCCTGGTTCCTTGACTTTCTCTTTCGATACATTTCGATCCGTTATCAAGGATATTGCTGTTAGTCTTGGCCGAAATGGATGTCGTGTGCTCTTGATTATGACTACACACGGTGCAAATTCACAACCAATCAAGTACACGATTCGTGAATTAGTTGATCATACCCCGATGCGAGTTCTCCGTGCCTTTTATCCCAATCTAAATCAGGTTATGACGGATGCCGATTCAACCGCTTGGCAACCCTTAAATTTTCACGCTGAAGAATTTGAAACCTCGCTGATGTTGCACTTACATCCTGATTTGGTAGACATGACTAAAGCGGTCAGCGAGTATCCACCGTATTCACTCGATTATGAGATGTCAACACTACCAATGGGAGCCTTAAGTGAGTCTGGAGTGTTCGGCGATGCCACAGTAGCCACGGCGGAAAAAGGTGAAAAATGGTTTAATCGTTGTGTAACCAACATTGTAAAAGTGTGGGAAGAATTTCTAGATCTGCCAACCGATGAATCTGGAGGGCTTTATAAAATTAACTAGCAGATAGGAGAAGACTCGATGGGAACAGTAATGACAATACAAGGCGAAATTGGAGGAGAAGATCTAGGTGTTGTGGATTATCATGAACACTTGTGTTTCGATGCACCTCCTTGGTTGTTACGTGAAGATCCAGATTTCAAATTGAATGACGTTGAGAAATCGGCTCAAGAACTGCATTCATGGTTGGAGGCAGGTGGAAAAACAATCATTGAAATGTCAGCCATCGACTTCGGTCGAAATATCCGTGGAACGAAACAAGTCTCAGATCTAGTACCCGACGCCAATGTCATTGTGATTACAGGTTTTAACAAACCTTATTTTTGTGATCAATCGGTATGGCAATCAGACGAATCTGATCTAATCCGACGATGTATTCAAGATATTGTTGAAGGAATTAACGGAACAGGCCTCAAGGCAGGAATTATGAAAGGTGGCACAGGCTACAATACTTTCAACGACCACGATCAGAAGTTAATGAGGATTGCCGCCATAGTGCAAAAAGAAACGGATGTCCCCATTATCACCCACACTGAAGCTGGAACAATGGGCTTTGAGCAGATCGAGTATCTCGATGATCATGGTGTTGAACCACACCGAGTTTGCTTAAGCCACCTTGATCGCAATCCCGACCTTTGGGAACATAAACGGATTGCTCAAACAGGAGCATATCTGGGCTATGATTGCCCAGGTAAAGCAAAGTATGGACCGGATGAATGGCGAATTGATTTACTCAAACGCTTAATTGATGCTGGATTCGGCCAACAGATTTTGCTGGGTAACGACCTCGGTCGACCTAGCTATTGGCGTAGTTACGGTGGTGGCCCAGGCCTTGATTTCGTCCTGACTAAGTTTGTTCCGCGCCTCCTTTCCCAAGGAATTGATCAGCATATCATTGACGATATGTTGATCAATAATCCCCGCCGTTTTCTTATTGGTGATTGAACAAATCAACTACGGACAAATTGGAGAAAATGTCTCTCGTTATTGGTATTGATATCGGTACGTCTAGTACCAAGACCTTGTTGCTGAGTGAGGAAGGTACGATTATTTCCAGCGCCAGCGCGGACTATCAACTATCAACGCCGTGTACAGGTTGGGTCGAGCAAGATGCCAATGATTGGTGGCAGGCAGTCTGCGACACAATCCGTCAAATCATTCAGTATCTTGAGTCTAATGAATGTTCTTTTTCTACCAGCGATATAAAAGGGATATCTCTCTCTGGGCAGATGAACGGGGCAGTGTTTGTTGATGCCTCTGGAAATCCACTTCGTTCGGCCATTTTGTGGCTTGATCAACGAGCTCAAAAGCAATGTGACCAGGCAAATGAACAGGTTGGATATCTGCTTCGAGATCATGCGCTACATGTTCTCAATCCAATTAATACCTTGGCCAAGGTACTTTGGTTACGAGAAAGTCAACCCGACATCTATGCTGATGTTTATCACGTGTTACTTCCCAAAGATTGGATCCGTTTCAAATTAACCGGTACATTTAAAGCTGAGGTAACTGATGCTTCTGCAACGGCAGCACTAGATCTATACACCCGAAATTGGAGTGGGGAAATCCTGTGTGCTTTGGAAATTGAAGAAAGATTGTTTCCTGAGGTCGTTGAGTCACCAACAGTTACTGGTCAGATAACAAAGAGTGTTGCAGAGGAGACAGGATTGTGCGCCGGAATTCCCGTTTGTGCTGGTGGTGGTGATATGGCCTGCATGGCCGTTGGAAGTGGAATCAGAAAGCCGGGAATTGTCAGCGTTGGAATTGGCACAGCAGGACATGTATTGACCTATGCGGAAAAGATTAGTGATGCAGCTTTTAATCAGCTTTGGCCGATGTGCCATGCTATACCAGATAAGTATTTCTGGCTCGGGTGCTCTTTTACTGGTGGTGCCAGTTTAACTTGGTTTCATGATCAGTTCGGAGATAGTTTTACTGAACTGATTGACTTTGCTGAAGACGCACCGATTGGAAGCGATGGGCTATTCTTCATGCCATGGTTTCAGGGAACTGCGACTCCTCATCCAGATGCAAATGCTCGCGCTGGCTGGTTGGGAATGACACTACATCATACCAAGGCACATATGATCCGATCACTGATGGAAGGAGTGGTCTTTGATCTTCGACACTCTGTAGAATGCTTCAAGCAATTGAAATTACCAGTTAATGAAATTTATATTGGTGAGGGAGGATCAAGGTCTGCATTATGGCGTCAAATTCAAGCGGATGTCTTTGGAAAAGACGTCCAGGTTATGGAAGTACAAGATGCCTCTGCCCTTGGGGCTGCCATCATTGCTGGTGTCGGTGTGGAAGTATTTGATAGTTTTGAGTCAGCATGTGGTTTGACTGTTATCTTAGGGGAAACGATTCATTCTGATGCTGAGCGAGTTGAAAAATACGAACGTTATTATCAACGCTACTGTAATTTATATCCAAGCCTAAAAAATTGGTTTCTAGAACATTAATATTGCCTGAATTAAATCTTAATCTTCGTGTTGTGATATACGGGTAAGGAATGGATTATAGTAGTTACATGGATGTATACCCTCACATGCGGGAGATGATGGTGTGGCACACGCCATATTATCCGCCATTTTTTTTATATTTGGTTCATTACATCTACCATGGATCCTATTAATAGTATCATCTAGCTTAACTTTCTTACGATTTTCTTCGCTTCAACAGACAACTTCAGATTGGCTGTCAATAAATCAAGGCTTCATTAAACGAATCAGTACCCATGTTGCTCTGGTTTCAATTTTGATGTTGATTTACAGTATCAACTTTCGGGTAGGAAGCACACTTGGTGATACATTCGGCGCGCGTTATTTACCTATCAGCATTATCAAGGAAGGTAATTTCAACCTAGATCAGTTTCCATTCTTGCAGGATAGGAACTACTATACTCGGCAGGAAAATGATCATTGGGTTTCAAAATATCATCCCGGTGCCCCCATTTTGGCGTTACCAATATATCTCGTTCCTGTGATGTTCGGCTTGCCTGTTGACTCACCTCATGTCCCGTGTCTGGAGAAAATGACAGCATCATTAGCTATTACTCTATCAGCGTTGTTCCTTTTCCTGGCAACAAAGATATTTCTTAGCAGAAATTGGGCATTTTTCCTGGCATTGCTTTATGGCACGGCCACCTGTAGTTGGAGTATAAGGAGTTCAAGTCTCTACCAACACGGTCCCTGTCAATTTTTTTGGCTTTGACCCTTTATTTATTAGCGAGGGGCGGTGGTTTTCATCAACCTGACAATACTGATTTTAAAAGGATAACTCTCAACATCAACGATGGATAAAATGGTCAGGCCTTACAGTTGCTTCAGCCGTTGTATGCCGTCCAACAGCGCTTGTTTTTGCGCTCATCTTGCTAGTCTATGTTTTTGGCATAGACACAGACACCAGTTACTCCAATTTGTATTAATGACTCTGCCAGCAATAATTATTCTTGTGGTTTATAATCATGTCACTTATGGATCAATCTTACGACAAAGCTATGGCAGTGAAGTAAATATGTGGGGAACGCCCTTTTATATTGGAGCTTTTGGGGTTTGGTTTGCACCCAGCCGTGGGCTGTTAATATTTTCTCCAATTTTCCTGTTTTCGTTAGTAGGCATGAGAAAAATTTTGGGGTGTTCTTTCTCCGGTAGCTTTCTCCTCATGCTTGGAATTTATCTTGGGTTTTTACTAATCTGCCAAAAATTCAATTTTATGCAAAATTTAATTAGTCATGATAAGGGATTCTTGTCATCTCCCACCTTTTATATCCTTTTCATTCTTGTTATCTGTACTGGTACATGGAATATATATCGATCGGTTAGATCTCTCCGAAAAGATGCCGAAAAGAAACAGACTCGTGAAATACCACATCTAATGTTATTTCGATATTGTGCGGTTTGTGCTTTGCTCTATCCCTTTTTATTCAGCAAATGGCATATGTGGTATGGAGGATGGTCATTTGGTTATCGCATCATGACCAAAGTTAGTGTTTTTCTTTGTTTTGTAATAATACCAATCATACCTGTTATCAGACAAAGCAAATTGAAGATGACATTATTTGTTTCGATGACATTGATATCCTTTGTCATTCAATCGCTAGGAGCTTTTAGTTATAATAATGACTGGAATGGTAGAAACGGCGTTCCATGCTGAAGTCAATGGAAATCAGCATAACCTTTGGACATGGCATGACAATCAAATTACTTTTTATATTAAGCGCAGCATTCTTCGGAGGTGAATATTGGAAAAGCCACCGAATTAGCTGATTCATCAGTTGGTATTTCGATATTTTATCCTAATCAATCACGGCAGATTAATAGAATAACCAATTATATTTAGGGATAATACCTATGGATCGACAAGCTGCACTAAAGCTTTTACAAGAGAATACTCAAAAAGATGGGTTGCTAAAGCACGCTTATGCCGTTGAATCAGTTATGCGTGCTTACGCCAAAAAATTTAATCAGGATGAGGAGAAGTTCGGTATTGTCGGACTTTTACACGATTTCGACTATGAAAAATATCCGAGTCCTGATCAGCATCCAGAAGTCGGATCGCAAATATTGCGGGAGCACGGCTACCCTGATGATGTAATCTATGCCATTCTTTCCCACGCTGAGTATCTGGGATTAGCGCGTGAAAGCTTAATGGATAAAACGCTATTTTCCGTTGACGAACTTGTAGGATTTATCACTGCCGTTACCCTAGTTCGCCCAAATAAAGATATTGCGGAGGTAAAGGTGTCTTCAGTCAAAAAAAAGCTGAAAGATAAACGGTTTGCTAGTTCTGTTGATCGAGAACATATCCAGATAGGTGTTCAGGAACTGGGGGTCGAACTAGATGAACATATTGCCTTCATCATCGAGGCCATGGAATCAGTTGCGGATCTGCTCGGATTGGATGGATCTTAAAGAAAATATTAGATGTCTTTTTATTGTCGGACATTACCGGAAAAATGAACAGTAATAAAAATTGGGACGTACTATGTAGCATTGGTTGGATAGTACTATTGGTAGTGACTATAATCAGTTACTTGTCAGGATGTAGTAGTTTTTTTGACATCTTTGATCGAAACCCAAATATTGCACAACATTCAAATTCGATTCATAAACCTCTCACGGAAGATCCATCCAAGGAAGAAATGCCAGCCACATACATTCTTGATCTAGGAAAGCAACGCTTTATTAAGGATATTGCCATTTATTGCCATAGGCCAATCAAGGATATTGCTATTTATATCCG
>JYMV01005849.1_pt1 | contig 58265 bp, 56 predicted proteins | sample 338911 | NCBI WGS metagenome assembly JYMV01 (sample SAMN03354496, study PRJNA234377) | hydrothermal vent metagenome | biome: Deep sea; feature: Hydrothermal plumes at the Eastern Lau Spreading Center, Western Pacific Ocean; material: Seawater | place: Tonga | collected 2009 | depth 2000 m m | reverse complement strand
GGCTGTTATGAAGAAGTTACTGGAGCAGCTTGTAAAGGAACTGGTAGATAAACCGGATGAAGTGATCGTTACTGAAGTGGAGACAGAAAGAATGGTCATTTATGAATTGCGTGTTGGTGATGGGGACGTTGGCAAGATTATCGGCCGTCACGGCCGAACTGCTACGGCTCTTCGAACCCTCATTTCCGCCATTACAGCCAAAGAAGGCGGCAAACGTGCCATGATGGAAATCATTGAGGAGACTAGTGGCTAAAAGACTCAAACCAGCGGCAAAGGTTGTGAAGGCAGTTGGTCTGGAGGGCGACGTTAAGGTTTACCCCCTCGATTCCCGGTTTGAGCATTACGCGCAGGAAGACTTTTTGTTTATTGGAGAACATCCAGAGGCGGCGGAAGACATCCGCCTTTCGCCGGTGGCAAAGTCCGGTAAGCTGATCCGCTACAGGGTGATCGGCAACGCCAGCCGGGAAGATGCCGAAAACCTGGTGGGTAAACTAATTTTCGCCCCCGCAGGTGAAGATGAGATCCTGCCGGAGGAAGTTGTCGGCTTTCTGGTGATCACTACAGATGGTCAGCCCGTGGGGATCCTCAGCGACATTATGCCCATGCCGGGGCAGGATGTCTACGCCATCGATTCGGGAGGGAAGGAAATTCTTATCCCGGGGGTGCCGGAGATTATCCGTAAGATTGACTTTAACTCCGAGACCGTTACCATCTTTCCCATGGAAGGGCTTCTGGATCTGTGATGCATATTTTTATCATTACTCCGTTTCCCGCCATTCCCGAAGCTGTCATCGGCGAAAGTATTCTCCGCCGTGCCAGTGAGAAGGAGATTGTGGACTATCATGTGATCGATCTCCGGGAGTTTACCGAAGGAAAGCACCGCCAGATCGATGATTATCCTTTCGGCGGAGGCACCGGCATGGTGATGCTGGCCGAGCCTATCCTGAAGGCCATGGACCGGGTGAAAGAGCTCTACAAGGGCAATAATGGATTGAGGGTCGTTTTTCCGTCCCCTCAGGCTCAGGTTTTGTCGCAGCAGACTTCCCGAGACCTGTCTGTAATGGATGGTATCGCCTTTATCTGCGGCCATTATAAAGGTATAGATGAACGGGTGAGAGAAGCAGTGGTGACAGATGAAATTTCCATTGGTGACTATGTGGTGACGGGTGGTGAGCTGCCGGCCATGGTGATTCTCGATTCAGTGGTGAGACTTATCCCAGGCGTTCTAGGTGATGAGGAGTCCGCCAACACAGATTCATTTACTCATGATCTTTTAGATCATCCGCATTACACCCGGCCAGAGGAAGTGAAGGGATTAAAAGTGCCGGAAGTGCTTATGAGCGGTCATCACGCCAATGTTGACGCCTGGCGTCAGGAACAGAGAGAATTGAGAACAAAAAAGAACAGACCTGATCTGTGGGAACAGTATCAGGAAAAATTATTGAAGTGAGGTAGGACAATGGCTCAGGCGCACGAATTTTCAGCAGATCACCAGCGGGACAACATTCCCGATTTTCATTCCGGCGACACTGTGGGCGTTAATGTGAGGGTTTTTGAAGGGGGCAGGGAGCGGCTTCAGCGGTTCGAAGGTGTGGTTCTCGCAAAGCGAGGCATCGGTACCAACGCCACTTTCACTGTCAGGAAGATTTCTTCAAACGTTGGTGTTGAGCGGATTTTTCCCCTCCATTCACCTAACATTGACAGCATCGAAGTGGTGCGCAAAGGGAAAGTCCGCCGGGCTAAACTCTATTACCTCCGGAAACTCCGGGGTAAAGCGTCCCGGATCAAGGAGAGGCGCTAACGCCTCTGTCCTAGCTTATCACTTTAGCCATATTGGTTCCCTCTCTCCATTGAGAGATTAGCATGTTCACACGGGAATCGAAAATTGTTCTGGCCCTGACAGGCGTCTCCCACTTTTCCGTCCACGCCAGCATGCTCATCTTCCCCGCCATTATGATCACGCTCCAGAAGGAGTTCGGAGTGGGGCTGGACACCCTGGGGTGGATGTATATGTTTTCCAGCTTCTTGTTCGGTCTCGGCGCCTTGCCAGCGGGGTGGTTCGAACAGCGGTTGGGAGGAAGGCAGCTGCTTCTTGTTTTTCAGATCGGCGCTGCTCTGTCCGGACTTGTCATTATCCTGGCACCTGACAGAATTGTCATGACCGCAGGCATGATGCTCATGGGTTTGTCCGCTTCTATCTACCACCCGGCGGGGCTTACTATCATTTCCCGAAGGATCCGCCAGACCAGCCGAGGGATGGGGTATCACGGCATTGCGGGCAGTTTAGGCTTGGCGGCGGGACCTTTCCTGGCGGCGTGGTTTGCCACCACCCTGGACTGGCGTTACGCCTACGGTACCATGATAGTACTTTGGGTCTTCTTGGCGGTGGCTACATCAGTTCTCATCCCATCTCGACACGGCATGACCGACGTTCATGGGGCGCCGGCACCGGCTAAAACCCGTCTAAAACCACTCTTTGTCTATTATGTGGTGGCGGCCCTTATCGGCCTTTCCTCTACCGGGTTCATCACCTACATGCCTGTCTTTTTCAGCGAAAAACTGGGGCAGCTCTTTTCAGAACTGGATGGCGTCATTACCGGCGGCTTTGCTACCACGTTAGTCCTCATCGCCGGCATGCCGGGTCAATTCATCGGGGGAAAGTGGGGGGATCGGTACAACAAGTGCCGCCTTCTTATTTTGATCTGCGCCGTTCATATTCCCCTTTTACTCGCCTTCCGGTACGTTCCCGGAGAATGGGCGCTGTTGAGCGGCCTCATGCTGGGGGTAGTCCACTTTATGTATCAACCTATAGGTAACGCCATGATTGCCGAATTCACGTCATCGCCCTCCCGGGGAATTGGGTACGGCTTCTCCTTTTTCTTAAGTTTTGGCATTGGCTCCTTTGCCGCCGGAATCGGCGGCATCATTGCTGTCAATTATGGTGTTCCGTCTGTGTTTTTATTTACTGCTCTCCTCATGGCGGTGGCGGTGGCGGTGGCCCTTTACCTCAGAAAAATTGTATGATTTCATATTCCCTTGATTTTCACTCACCCTTCCTCTATTTTCCTGTCATGAGGTGGCCCTGTGCGTCTACGTGACATTCCCTCCGTGAGTGCGGTCCTGGATCGGATCGACTGGGGAAGCGTTCAACTTCCGCGCCAAATGGTGGTGGAGACGATTCGCGCACAGTTAGCCTCTCTTCGCTCCGGTGCCCGTAACGGCCGTCAAATCCCTAACGAAAAAGAGATCACTCTAAAGATTTTAGCTGAGATTGACCGGCTCAACCGGCCTGGTCTCAGCCGGGTCATTAACGGTACCGGTATTGTCCTTCACACCGGTCTGGGCCGGGCGCCTATTTCACCCAAACTGGCCATCGACGTGGCTCGGGAAGTGTCCACTTATACTGCTCTCGAATTTGATCTGGAAACAGGGAAACGGGGTGAACGACTGGATCACATTTCAACACTGCTGACCTCCCTTACCGGGGCGGAGAGTGCCTTGGCGGTGAACAACAACGCAGCCGCCATCATATTGGCGCTCAATACCGTTGCGAATAAAAGGGAAGTCGTTATTTCCAGGGGGCAGTTGGTGGAGATCGGCGGCTCCTTCCGGATCCCAGATATAATCGAAAAAAGCGGAGCTGTTATGCGGGAGGTGGGGACCACCAATCGGACACATCTAAACGATTATGAAAGGGGAGTAAACTCGGGGACGGCAGCTATACTCTATGCCCATACCAGCAACTACCGGGTGGAAGGTTTTACCAAGGAAGTGTCCGTGGCAGAACTGGCCAATGTGTCAAAAAAGAGACGGATTCCTCTCATTGTGGACCTCGGCAGTGGGGCGTTGTTTGACCTAAGCAAGTTTTCTCTTCCCTCTGAACCGGTGGTGAGGGATGTGATTAACTCGGGGGCTGGACTGGTCACTTTCTCCGGCGATAAATTGCTGGGCGGTCCCCAGACGGGTCTCGTCTGCGGCAAAAAGTCATTAATCAGTAAACTCCACAAAAATCCCATCTATCGGGCACTCCGTTGCGATAAAATAACATTGGCATTATTAGAGCGGACGCTCCGGAGCTATACTGACGGTTCACCCAACAGGACTAACCTGGCCCACAAACTGCTTACAACACCCCGAAGTACCCTCCGGCGCCGAGGGCAGAAACTGCTAGCATCACTACCCAAGGCCACTGTCCGGAAGTTCGGCATCACCGTTGTGGACTCTATGGTGGAAGCGGGGAGCGGGTCCCTACCGGTGGAAAGTATTGAAAGTGTTGCGCTCAGGTTTGATGCGAAAAATGTGAAACCGACTGAACTGGCGAAGCGTTTCAGAACCCAGGATTTTCCTGTGGTCGGTTATATTAAAGGAAACAGATTCACCATTGATCTGAAAGCGGTGTTGCCTGCTGAGATGAAAGATCTCTCCGACGCCATCCAAGGAGTGGCAAAGTGAGCCAGACCGTCATTGGCACTGCTGGTCATATCGACCATGGAAAGACCACACTTGTAAAGGCTCTTACTGGCACTGACACGGACCACCTTCGGGAAGAGCAGGAGCGGGGAATGACCATCGATCTCGGTTTTGCTTTCCTCTCTGATGAGATCACTATCATAGATGTGCCGGGGCACGAAAAATTTATCCGCAATATGGTGGCCGGTGTGAGCGCCATTGATGCAGCCCTTCTTACTATCGCCGCCGATGACGGGATCATGCCCCAGACACGGGAGCACTTTGATATCCTCTCTATTCTTGGCGTACCTGCCGGCGTGGTAGCTTTGAATAAGATAGACCTGGTGGACGACCCGGAGTGGCTCGATCTTTTGGAAGAGGAGATCAGGGAGTTCCTAGCCGGGTCATTCATGGAAAGGGCGCCCATTGCCCGTGTTTCCGGAGAAACGGGTGAGGGTGTAGAACAATTGAGGAGCGCGCTCCTGAATATTTCAGACGCATCCAAAGAGCGGCGGGACCGTGGCTTCTTCAGGCTTTTTGCTGATCGGGCTTTTTCCATTAAAGGATTTGGATCCGTGGTCACCGGTACGGTGACGGGAGGATTTCTGAAGTCCGGCGCTAATGTGGAACTTCTGCCGGCTCTGGCTCATGCCAAGGTCCGCGGTCTTCAATCCCACGGTGAGTCTGTGGATGAGGTGGCGCTGGGGGATCGGGCGGCGGTGAACCTGAGCCAGATCGAAAAAGGGGCTCTGAAGCGGGGATCCCAGCTAGCTGAAAAAGGATTCCTGAAGTCGTCAAAGATTCTTGGCATATCGTTTTCTCTATTGGAAAGAACTGAACGGCGGGTAAAGCACCAGCAGCGGGTGAGGCTCCATATCGGTACAGAAGAGGTGCTTGGGCGGATCTTTTTTGTGGAAGAAGGGAAGAAAAAGTGTGAAGCAGGTGAGACCACCGTGGCCTTGGTGAGACTTGAACAAGAAGTGGCTGCAGCAGTAGACGACTCACTTATTCTCAGATTCTATTCACCAGCAGAAACCATCGGGGGTGGAACCGTTGTGGATCCCGCACCGCCAGTGCAATTTAAAGCGGCCCGGCCGTGGCTTGCTGGGTTAGTCAACAAATCATCTGGTGAACGGCTGGAAAAGTTTTTTGAACAGGCCGCTTCCGAACCGCTCACCCTGTTGGAGTGGACGCGGCGGTGGCAGGTTTCCCTGGAAAAATTCACAGAAGAAAGTAGCCATCTGGAAACCGTCCAGTTCGGCAATTCCGGTGAGCCGTACCTTACTCTCCAGAGTGTCGTGGACGGTCAGTTGGAGAGCTACCTTTCCAAGGTAGAAGAGTTACTTAGAAAGCGGAGCACCCGCCGGGGAGTGCCGCGGGAAGATTTGAGAAAATCACTGGGGTTCAGCCGCCCCCTCTTTGATTGGCTCACGGGCCGGCTACAGGATGAGTCTAAAGTTCAGATGGAATCAGGGAACATTACATTGAGCGGCTATACCGTTACCCTCTCCAAAGATGATGAGGCCATCACCCTTAAGCTCAGGGATATTCTTAAGACCAGCGGCTACGCACCTCCGGTCCTCGCTGAACTTGCTGAGAAGGCGGGAGCCAACGGCACCGATATTGTTCCGCTGCTCCACATTTTAAAGGACAGGGGTGAGACGTGTCAGGTTTCTAGCAAACTGTGGTATCACAAGGAAGTGATGAATAATCTGCAGGACGCCTTGAAAAGCAGTTTCAGCGATTCCGGCAGCTTTAGCGTGGGACAATTCAAGGAGCTTACCAACACATCCAGGAAACACGCCATTCCGCTGCTGGAATACCTGGATAATCAGAGGTTCACCGACCGAGACGGCGACAGGCGGATTTTTCTCTAATGACGAAAGCGAACAAAGAAAGCAGCATGACGCCCCTTATGAAGCAGTACTACGCCGTGAAGAACCAGCACAAGGAGAGCCTTGTTCTGTTCCGCATGGGTGATTTTTTTGAAACATTCGATGACGACGCCAAGGATGTTTCAAAAATTCTCGGCATCACCCTTACAAAACGGGCCAATGGTGCCGCGGCCAAAGTACCCCTGGCCGGATTTCCTCACCATGCCCTAGATACCTATCTACCGAAACTGGTGGCGGCCGGTAAGCGTATCGCCATCTGCGAGCAGGTGGAGGATCCAAAACTGGCCAAAGGAATCGTGAAGAGAGAAGTGGTAGAGGTGGTAACGCCAGGCACGGCATCGCCGCACGATAAAGGGCACACCAAGAATAATTTTCTTTCAGCCGTCTGCAGGTCAGACAGTACAGTGGGACTCTCATTTCTCGATCTCTCCACAGGTGAATTCTTTTTGGCGGAAGGGAGCGGCGAGACAGTCCGGGATCTCTTCCTGAAATTTGCTCCTAGTGAGATCATTGTGTCGGAAAGAGAAGAAGTTTCGAAGTCAGACTGGATGGCTAAAGTAAATCCTTTTGTAACGGAGATGGATCAATGGACGTTCGACCACGACCTCTCTCGAACAGCCCTTCTTGAACATTTTAAGGTGGCTTCATTAAAGGGGTTTGGCTGTGAAGAAATGACAGCCGGAGTCACCGCCGCTGGTGTCATTCTCCGGTACGTGACCCACAATATCCAGTCCGCCATCGGGCACATTACACGTCTCATTCCCCTCAGACCAGAAAATGAAATGGGCCTAGACAATTTCACTATCCGAAACCTGGAGCTGTTCACCTCCCTGGCTACCCAGGGGACTCACGGTACGCTTCTTTCTGTGTTGGATGAGACCGTCACTGCCGGCGGTGCACGCATGCTCAGGAGCCGGTTGGCTAGACCCGTTACCGATCAGGAGGCAATTGAAAATAGACTCGACTTGGTGGACGGTTTTTTCACCGAAGAAAATTTGCGTTCAGATTTTCGCCGCCACCTCGCCACTGTCGGTGATCTGGAACGGATCCTTGGCAAACTGAGCCGCGGCGTCGGTACTCCCCGAGACATGAACGGTCTGAAGCAGACACTCAACCTTATTCCTGATCTCCAAGCGGAGATGAAAGAGTCCAAGTCTGACGCTGTCTCCAAGCTGGCTGACCGGTTTGCTGACGTTACTGAGGTGTATGAGAAGATCAATTCGATCCTGGTGGATTCACCACCAGCCAATATGGCCAAAGGGGATTTTATTGCTGATAGCGTGGATGATGAACTGGATGAGCTGAGAAAGATTGCTAGAGGAGGGAAAGAGTGGATAGCCTCAATGCAGTTAAAGGAACGGGAAAAGACAGACATCAAGTCCCTGAAGGTGGGGTACAACAAGGTGTTCGGTTACTACCTGGAAGTGACCAAAACACACCAAGACAAAGTGCCCGAAACCTATATCCGGAAGCAGACCCTTGTGAATGCAGAGAGGTTCATTACTCCTGAACTGAAGGAGTATGAAGAGAAGATTTTGGGTGCTGAAGAAAAAATTATGGAGATTGAAACAAAACTGTTTAATGAACTACGCCAATGGGTTTTGGGTCACGCTTCAGCCATCCAGCAAAACGGTGAACTGATGAACGAGATTGATGTCAGTTCAACCTTGGCGGAAGTGGCGAAACTGAAAAATTATGTTCGTCCGCAGCTTACCGGGAATACAGTGCTGGAGCTCACCGACTCCCGTCACCCGGTGGTGGAAACACTTCTATCCGCCGGCGACAAGTTTGTGGCCAACGACCTCACCATATCCACGGAGGAGAGTCAGATTCACCTCATCACAGGACCCAATATGGCCGGGAAGTCTACCTATCTCCGGCAGATAGGGCTCATCGTCCTCATGGCACAGATGGGAAGTTATGTCCCTGCCCGAGAGGCGAATATCGGTATGGTGGACAGGCTCTTTACCCGCGTCGGCGCCAGCGACAATCTGGCCGGCGGCGAGTCTACTTTTATGGTGGAAATGACTGAGGCGGCCAATATTTTGAACAACGCTACGGATCGAAGCCTGGTACTCTTTGATGAGATCGGCCGTGGCACTGCCACTTTCGATGGGCTCTCCCTGGCATGGGCCATAACAGAACATCTTCACAACACGCCAAAATCACTGGCCAGGACCGTATTTGCCACCCACTACCATGAATTGACGGAACTGGCCGACCAGTTAGACCGGGTTTCAAACTTTAACGTTGCGGTGAAGGAGTCCGGTGACAAGATTATATTTCTGAGGAAGATTAAACCGGGGCCTTGCGACAAGAGTTACGGTATCCATGTGGCCCAGATGGCAGGCCTGCCGCAGGAAGTCATCTCCCGTGCATCGGAGATTCTGAAAAAGCTTATTCTTCATGAACCTCTCCAAAAGAGTGATGTGAGCCTCGATCCCACTGACCAGATGGATCTTTTTAATATTCAGGAGTCCCAACTTCGAAAAGCACTCACCGAAATGGACACCGACCAGATGACACCCATGGAAGCGCTGGCCAACCTGGCTCAGATCAAGAAAGACCATGGCCTTTAGAATTCAACGCCTCATCACTTTTTCCTTTATTATCTCAACTTTTTTCTTCCCCTTGAGAGGTGAGTCCGTCTGGGTGAAGTACGGCAATCAGGTTTTCCGCGGTGTGGGGGACGCCAAGGCCATCGCGCTGAGCGAGGCGGAGGTAGCTTCTGCCACCGGACCTCTGGCTATCCTCTGGAATCCGGCCCGCCTTCACGGCAAAAGTCCCCGATCCCTGGTCTATGCTCACCAGGAACGGTTCGCTGGCGCCGTCACATTCGACATCCTCGGCGTGGATCTGAAAGAGCGGCCTACATCCAGATGGTCACTGGTGGTGATCAGGGAAGCAGTCCAGGGAATCCCCCGAACCACCGATGCGCTACTTTACGAAACGGGCTCTCTGGATGATCCCACGGAGCGAGTTCTCTCATCTAATGTCACCTTTTTCAATCAGTCGCAGTGGGCCGGCATGGTGGGATTCGCCACCCAGAGGAAGGATTGGAAGCTAGGTGGTAATGTAAAAGTTCTCATGCATCAGCTTGGAGAATACTCCGGCTGGGGTATGGGGTTTGACTTCGGTGCTGCTCGGAGTTTTTTCCCTAACAATGTTTTCGGCATATCCGTCCGGGACGTCACTACCTCGTGGATCGTCTGGGATTCCGGTATGGTGGAGCGGATTGCCCCTGAGGTGAGGTTGGGGGATGCCCATTCGATGGTCCTTAAGAAATTGCCAGTGAAGATCAATACCATGGCTACTGTGGTCATGTCATTGAGTGGAAAGACAAGAAATACCGACATTGCTATCGGCAATATCGACACCCGACTCCGGGGCGGCCTGGAGATTATCTATAAGGACAACCTGCGTGTGAGGTTTGGCAGAAATCCCCTCTCAGGCACCTCTATGGGTTTGGGCCTCGGTTTCGATTTCGGTGATATCGATTATGCTTTTGTTCCGTCACCTCTTGGTACTGTCCTCGGCAGCAGCCACTACGTCTCTTTGAACCTCAAGCTTGATGCTCTAAGTTACCTCCGAACGAGACTCGGCCTGTGATTGTTGATAACTTCTTGATTAATAGTGCCTTAAATCGCCAACTGAGGGTGCTATTAAATACATAGGTTTAATTAAATTCCATGATGTTTGTAAACGGAGAGTTGAATGATTCATAGTATGACAGGATTCGGCAGTGCTTCCGCCACCGATAGCGGCATCACCGTCTCTGTGGAAGTCCGTTCTTTAAACAGTCGCTTTCTCGATTCTCGTTTACGGCTGCCGAAACAGTTGGAGGGGTTGGAAGATCAGATGAAGAGCCGGCTGCGCCAGTCGTGCGAGCGGGGTAGGATTACAGTGGCTGTATCGCTGGAACCTTCCAACGGTGCCGTGAACGGTGCACCTGAGTTGGACCGGAACCGGTTCGAGTCTTATAAGGCCCTGACAGAACAGATTTCGGAAGAGTACGATTGCGACTTGAAACTGACGGACCTGATGGACATGCGTGATCTGATTGTCTCACAGGAGCCTGTAAAAATTTCCAACAAGACTGTACTGACTGTTCTTGAGGATGCCCTTTCACAGCTCAACGAGATGCGGGAAAGGGAGGGAAGTGCATTGGCAACCGATATCCAGTCGAGAGTTGCTAAAATGGATAAAATTCTGGAAAAGGTTCGACAAGCGGTAGAAAAGGACAGCGAAAATCTGAATCAGAAATATAGAGAAAAAATTGAAGCTCTGTTGAATAATGCTTCCGTGGATGAATCTCGTATCGCTATGGAAGCGGCTGTGTTGGCTGAAAAGGCCGACGTGACGGAGGAGAGTGTCCGGTGTGCCAGTCACCTTGAGCAAATTGGGAACCTCGTTGAAGGTGATAAGCCGGCTGGCAAGCGGCTCAATTTTCTTCTTCAGGAGATTGTTCGAGAGATCAATACAATCGGTTCCAAGTCAGCTGACCTTTCCGTTATCAACCACGTGGTGGATTTGAAAGAAGAAGCTGAAAAAATCAAAGAGCAGGTGCAGAATATTTTATGAACGCCAAATTGATCGTCATCTCTGCGCCGTCTGGAGCGGGGAAGACAACTATTGTCAGAAAGCTGCAAGAGCTGCACCCTGACTGGCAGTTTTCCGTCTCCTGCACTACTCGGCCAAAGCGGGATTATGAGAAGGCCACCGAAGATTATGAATTCATCACAGCCGGGGAATTTTCAGAGCGTATTGAAAACAGGGAACTGTTGGAATATGAGGAAGTACACGGATACATGTATGGGACAACACGGGCGGCAGTGGACACGGCCCGCCAAAATGGTATTGTTCTCATTCTTGAGGTAGATGTGAACGGTGCTCTGGCCATCAAAAGAGTGTATCCGGATGAATCGGCCACTGTCTTTATTTTCCCGCCCAGTCTGGAGGTATTGAGGGAAAGGTTGAAGAAACGGGGGTCTGATTCTCAAGAACGGATTGAAAGGAGACTTAAACGCGCAGCTATGGAAATGAAAAAAAGCCACAGTTTTGATATAGAGGTGATAAATAGTGATATAGACCAGGCCGTCAGTGAAATCAATGAAAAACTTAAACAAATGAATGGAGGATCAAACCATGTCAATTGAAACTGTCCATTTCAGGGATATGGGTGAAAAATCTGAAGATGTTTTCGAAGCTGCTCTTGTTGTAGGTAAACGTGCCCGGCAGATCATCTCAGAAAGAATCGCCAGAAACGAAATTCGAACCTTTGATCGTGTCGCCGAATTTGAAGACGGTGAGGGTCAAGAGGAGGTGACACCCGATATCGATTACGTTGAAATGACAAAAGCTACCACGGAAGCGTTGGGTGAATTTCTCAATGATGAATTAGAGTGGACTTACGGAAAAGGAGATGGAGAAGAACCGACGGAGAAGTAGCGTGACTGTGGGCGAATCATCTTCGGTATCAGTTCTGGCGCAGAGATACTTCCGCCAGACGGCGGAACTGTTTGGGAATCAGCTCTATCTTGACAGCGTCCCCGATCTCTCCCATCAAGGAGATGCCCTCTCCCTGAACGATTTCCAGGAGCATATTTGTCAGTGCGTAAAGTGTCCGCTCGGTCACACCCGGACCAAGTTTGTGTTTGGCGTGGGTGACCCCCACGCTGACCTGGTCTTTGTTGGCGAAGCGCCGGGCCGGGACGAGGATTTTCAAGGTGAACCTTTTGTAGGCAGGGCAGGGCAGTTGCTAGATAAAATTCTCGCCGCCATTAAACTGTCCCGGAATGAGGTGTATATCTGCAACATCCTCAAGTGCAGACCGCCGGACAACCGAACGCCGCATAAGGATGAGATTGAGTCGTGCATGCCTTATCTTGAAGAACAGCTTAATATAATCAAACCGAAACTGATTGTGGCTCTGGGCACAACTGCTGCTCACGCATTTCTCAAGGTCAAAACACCGTTGGGGAAACTGAGATCTCAGAAATGGAAGTGGAAAAATTTTGATCTTGTGGTCACTTACCATCCGGCAGCTCTTCTGCGTAACCCTGCTTTCAAACGCCCGGCGTGGGAGGATTTCCAATGGGTTAACAAATTGATGGCCGAAACATAACCATGGCGGAAAATTCTCAGGAACTCCATCTCAAAACACCACCCCAGTCGCTGGAAGCGGAAGAAGCTGTCCTCGGTTCAATGCTCATCTCAAAGGAGGCTGTGAGCCGCGCCCTTGAGATTCTCACCCCTGACTACTTCTACAAGGACGCTCACCTGAGGATTTTTCAGGCCATGAAAGATCTCTTTAATCAGGGAGAGCCGGTGGATGCTGTTTCAATCATTAATGAGCTAAAAAAACGGAAACAGCTAGATGCCAGCGGCGGCGCCTATTTCATCACCGGCCTTTCGGACAGTGTCCCCACAACGGCCAATGTGGAGCACTATGCCAAAATTGTTCTGGAAAAAGCTTCTCTTCGAAGCCTGATTGAAGCGGCTGCTGACATGTCCAAAGAAGCTTTCAATGACCAGCAAAATCTTGAAGATATCTTGGACCAGGCCGAGCAAAAAATCTTTGCCATCTCTCAAGGTCGTCTTAAAGGAAAGTTTCAGCAGCTCAATCCAGTTCTCCAGGAGACGTTTGAACGGCTGGATAAGATTCACCAGAAGCCGGGCTCAGTGACCGGGGTTCCCTCAGGCCTGGCTGATCTGGATGAAATAACTTCCGGTTTTCAGGAGGGAGAGTTGATTATTGTGGCCGGCAGGCCCAGTATGGGGAAGACAGCTCTGGCCCTCACCTTCGCCAGGAACGCCGCCATTGAGCACAACATCCCTGTGGGTATTTTCAGTCTCGAAATGTCTAACAGTCAACTTGCTATGAGGCTGCTTACATCTGAAGCCCGGGTAGACAGCCATTTGGTGAGAACGGGAAAGCTTCCCACGGAACAGTGGAGAAATCTTTCAATGTCCGTAGGTATTCTGGCGGAGGCACCAATCTTTCTTGACGATACGCCTGCCATTGGAATTACCGAGCTGAGGGCCAAGGCCCGCCGGTTGAAGGCGGAGAGTGATGTGCAGCTCATTATGGTAGACTATTTGCAGATGATGCGCGGTCCCGCATCTGCCGAGAGCCGGCAGCAGGAGATTTCAAAGATATCACGATCGCTGAAAGCGCTATCAAAAGAGATATCTGTTCCGGTTATAGCGATGTCTCAGCTCTCCCGCGCACCGGAAGGGAGGAGTGATCACCGGCCTCAGTTGTCAGACCTCCGGGAAAGCGGCGCCATTGAGCAAGATGCTGACGTGGTGATGTTTCTCTACAGAAAATGGGTCTACACCCGTGATGAGGAGGATCGGCGAAAGGCCGAGATAATTGTGTCAAAACAGCGTAACGGCCCTACGGGTACTGTGTCGGCCATTTTTGTTGACAGCTACGCCAAGTTCGAAAGTGCAACCATTTTTGATCAGATGGTTGAGGAGCCGATCTGATGCGTGTGGCTGACCTCATTCCCACTGTTACTGGTTCCTACCCGAAGAATTTCCAGCAGTTGGTTCAACTGGTGGATGATCAGCAGAAGAAAAATGGTGAAGACCTCATGCAACAACTGTGGCCTGCCTATCAGTACAGCAAGGTTAACCACGAAGGGCAGCTGAGGGAATCGGGCCGGCCTTATTTTGAACACTGCATTGCTGTAGCACAGTCTCTTGCGGAGTGGAATATGGATCTGAATACCATAGTTGGCGGAATGCTTCATGACTGTCTTGAGGATACCAACGCTTCTTACGATGAGATCGCAAAAGAATTCGGTGAAGAAGTTGCCGAGCTTGTGGAGGGTGTAACTAAACTGGGCGGGGTGGAGTTTGACAGCAGGAAAGAGAAACAGGCGGAAAACCTTATGAAAATGTTTCTCTCCATGGCGAAAGATCTTCGCGTTGTCATTATCAAGTTTGCTGACCGCCTCCACAATATGCGTACAATAGAGTATCTACCGCTCATTAAGCAGCGGCGTATTGCTGTTGAGACGAGGGACGTCTATTCGCCTCTGGCACACCGCCTAGGTATGTTCCAGATCAAAAGTGAACTTGATGATCTTGTGCTTTATACGCTGGAGCCGGATGCCTATAAAGAGATAGAGAAACTTCTCAAATCCACAGGTGGCAAGCGAAAGAAAACGCTAAAGGAGATCACCGAACCTATCAAGCAGCAGTTTGAAGACCACAACATTGCTTACAACATCAAGACCCGGCTGAAATCCCACGCTTCCATCCACAACAAAATGGTGTCTCGGGAAAAACTTTTTGACGAAATCTATGACATCTTTGCCCTGAGAATAATCGTCAGTGATGTACCGGAGTGCTACACAACACTGGGACTGATCCATCAGCTTTTTACACCGGTCCATGAAAGGTTTAAAGACTTCCTTGCCACGCCCAAGATCAACGGTTATCAGTCGCTCCATACAACAGTGATAGGACCGTCAGGGAAGATGATTGAGATTCAGATCAGAACTGAGGAGATGGACCGCACCGCCGAGATCGGTGTGGCAGCCCATTGGAGATATAAGGAAAATGGGAAGAAGAAAGGTGATATGGACAGACACGTCCAATGGCTGAGGGATTTGGTGACCATACTGAGTGATGAGTCTGCTGATCCCGGTGAATTCATGAATCTTCTGAAAATCGACCTTTTTCAGAATGAGGTTTTTGTTTTCACACCTGCCGGCGATCTTGTGCAACTGCCATCAGGTTCAACGCCCATCGATTTCGCCTATGACGTCCACACCGAAGTGGGACATCATTGTCTCAGTGCAAAAGTGGACGGACGAATTGTCCCCCTTAATACCGAACTGAAAAGCGGTCAGACAGTAGAGGTGATAGCCTCCGATTCTCAGGCTCCTAGTGCCGCCTGGCTGAAATTTGTTATAACAACTAAAGCGCGAACCCACATACGGCGCTGGCACCGCCGCTCGCAGCAAGAAGAAAGCGCCAAACTCGGCAAAGAGATTCTTGAAAAAACACTGCGTCGCATGAAGCAGATGGACAGGTTGAAAGATCTACTGCTTGATCCTTCAGCAGCTGGCTTCGAAGATGAAGAGTCCTTGCTGGTGGCACTCGGCAGTGGGCAGGCTACCGTAAAAGAGATTATTCGTAAAGCGTTTCCGCAGGTTACGGTAGTGGACATTGAAGAGGTCAAAGAAAAGAGATCCTTTTTGGACATTGCACGCCGAAGTGCGAGAGGTGTGAGAGTTCAGGGTCTTGATAATATTCTCATCAATTTCGGCAAATGCTGCAACCCTATACCAGGTGATGAGATTGTTGGCTTTGTCACTCGCGGTCGCGGCGTCACGGTCCACCGGGCCGAATGTCAAAACCTGCCCATTATGAGCGAATCCTCTGACCGGTTCTTGGAAGTTGAATGGGATGTGGCACGGAAAACGGAATTCCTTTCTCAGCTTAAGGTGATGGCTGAAGATAGAAAAGCGTACCTTAAGGATATTACAGAAGCCATCTCGGGACTCAGTGTAAATATCACCAGTGTTGACGTTAAGGTGGAAGATGCTGTGGCTTTGTGTATGATTATCATTTCGGTGCCCAACGTCCGAAGGCTCAATATGGTGATCAAAAAGATCGAGAACATTCCCGGTACCGTTAGCGTCCAGAGGTCAACATGAAAAAAAAGAATTATACCAAAAAGGAGATAGCTAAGCAGGTGGCGGACCGTCTCGATTTGACGACGTCGAAAACATATGATGTTGTGACTGAAACATTTAATGTAATGCGCGAAATGATGAGTAAAGATCGGGGCATTACCCGGATTGAGCTTCGAAACTTCGGCACTTTTTCTGTAAAACCGGCAAAAGCAAAACCGCGGGCAAGGAATCCCAGGACCAATGAGGAGGTTTATGTACCGCCTCACCGGAAGTCACACTTTAAGCCGGGCAAACTCCTCAAATCTTCCCTCAGGAAACCACTCTAAATAAGATTTGGGCCCAACATGGGAAGACTCCTGGGCATCGATTACGGCGAGAAGAGGGTGGGCGTCGCCATCTCTGATCCCACCGGAACCATCGCTTCCGCCCTTGATACCATCCTATTCAAATCAAAAGAGGATCTTTTTCAACAGTTGAAAAAACGAATTGCATTAGAAGATATAGCAGGTGTTGTGGTAGGGATGCCTTTCGGCATGAAAGGTCAAGTGACGGCACAGACCGAGACGGTGCAAAAATTCATAAGCGAACTTCGCAGTCAGCTCTCTGTTTCTGTTAACTCCGCAGATGAGAGGCTCAGTTCTGTGGAAGCCGGTCGCGTTCTTAGGGAACAGGGCTATCAGCCGAGCCGTAACAAAGCCATGGTCGATTCAACAGCGGCGGCGATCATTCTTCAAAGTTATTTAGACGGTAAGAAACTGTGATAGAACGTCTGGCACAGTTAAAAAGCTGGCAGCTTGCCATACTGTCGGGTTTTCTCATTGGTGCTTCATTCCCGCCGTTCAAACTCGGGTTTTTCGCTTGGATTGGTTTAATTCCATTCATCAGGGCTGTCATTCGCCTGACCCCCTGGAAAGCGGCTGGTGTGGGTTACCTTGCCGGTTTTATCACCTATGTTTTGACACTTCACTGGCTCTCATTTAACATCGGTGCCTCATTTCCCGTGGTGTTCGCAGCCATGATGGCGGCGGCAATCTATCTCGCCATTTTTTGGGCCATCTTTGCTTTATTGTTTTCGTTGATTCACCTCCAGAGTGGAGCTGGCCTTGTTCTCATGCCTTTTCTCTGGGTGGCACTCGAATATGGCATGTCCCTTGGACCCATGGGGTTTCCGTGGGTTTCGCTGGCCACTACGCAGACTGATTATCTTCCAGTTATCCAGATGGTTGAGTGGACCGGCATCTATGGAATCTCCTTTTGGCTGGTCACCGTGAATGTGATTCTCTACGGTTTGATGACGTTGCCCCGAGTTGCGTGGATGCCCCGGGTCCGGACTGCGCTCGTGGTAATTGTGATGGTCTGGCTCGCCGGTTACGGTAGGTTAGCCACTCTGCCTGAAATGGATGAAGCGAAAACGGTGGATTTAGCTGTTGTGCAGCCCAACGTTGGTCCTCATGAAAAGTGGCAGCCGGACAACCGCGACTGGGTATTCAACCGCCTCGATTCGCTCTATATGGTGGCGACGGAATCGGAGCCCGATATGATCATTTGGCCAGAGGCAGCAACTCCGGCCTTTCTTACAAAAAATTACCGGAGATTAAGTCAAATAAGGCAAAGAATTCGACAGACGGGAATTCCACTCCTCACAGGAACAGTGGACTGGTCTAGTGTGAAAGGGAGGAGAGTTTATCATAACAGTGCTGCACTCATCCGCGAAGACGGGTCAATTCCTGTTTACCATAAGCGGCAGCTAGTGCCGCTAGGAGAGTTCAACCCTTTTGCTCGCCAGCTTCCTATTTCAGAAGAACTTAATCTCGGTCACTACACCAGAGGAATGGAAGAAACCACATTTCAGCTAAATGAAGCCTCCTTTGCATCAATTATATGTTTTGAATCAGTCTTTCCCGCTATTGTCAACGGGCTCAACCGCCGTGGTGCCCAGTTCCTGGTGATTGTGGTTAACGACGGCTGGTTCGGCACTTCCGCCGAGCCTTACCAGCATGAGGCCATTGCCAGACTCCGCGCCATTGAGAATAGGTATCCGGTAGTCCGATCCGCCAATACAGGTATCTCAGCGGTTATCGACAGGAGAGGACTTGAGGTGAAATCCATGGGTATCGGTGAGACAGGCGTAATTACTGCATCCATTGTGCCAATGAAGGAACACACCTTTTATCGAAACCACGGCAATTGGATTGTAAAGTGGTCACTGCTTGCGACTGTTGTCATGGCAGGTGTGGGTTGGAGGCGAGCTAGAGCATGAAAACTGTAATATCCATACTTTTGTTAGCACTTGCTCACCTGTCAGCCGCCGGCCCGCCGGAGAAGAGTGAGAAAGAGGACAATTCACTCATTATCAGATCGGCTCTGGTTCCCGGGTTTGGTGAATTGAAGCTGGGAGCAATCCGCAGGGCGAAATTTTTCGGCGGAATCGAACTTGGTCTCTGGCTAACGGTAATCGAATCCAATGCGGTTATGCACAGAAGTCGCTCTAGAATGGTCTCCTATGCAGCCGTTCACGCCGGCACCGATCTTGAGGGAAAAGAACACCAATTCGCCGTTGATGTGGCCAACTATATGAGCCTCCATGAATTCAACGAGGAGCATCAGAGGCGGCGGCTTCCAAGCCGGGTCTATCCAACGGAAGATTACGATTGGGTGTGGACCAGTGAAGATCACAGGGAGCATTACTGGACCTATCTCCGGAGCCGTGCTCTTGCAGAAAAGATTGCTCTCTTTGCTATGGGGGGGATGATTGTGAACCGCATTGCGTCTGCCATCGATGTCTCCTATCTGGCGAAACTGCAAGATCCCGATCTGTCTCTGCATTTCCAACCCTTGCCTGGAGAAGTTGCTTCCGCCGGCGCACAGATGGTTATAACGCTTCCTTTCTGAAACTGTGAACCAGCGACTCAATCCACTCACACTGCTTTTTATACTAACAGTCTATCTGTTCTCGCTTTTTTCCACTGGGACAGCCACCGGTTATGGTCTACACTTTCTTGCAATCATTTTCGCCGGGTTGTCTTTTCGGGTACCTTACGTATCGGTTGTTTCAAGAATTCGCCCCGTACTCACTTTTCTCCCTGTCATGACCGCTATCTATTGCCTAATCTCCTTGGTGATTACACCCGATCCGCTTACAGTTATTATTCAGCTAGCGCTGCTGGCCTTGGCAAAGATTGTGCTCATGGTGGTGGGAACTTCCTTCTTTCTCGAACTTGTCTCTTCCGCCGAACTGATTGACGCCCTCAGAACCTTCTGGTCCCGGCTGAAGCTGAAGTGGCGTCCTGTGGAAGACTTATTTCAGCTTTTCGACTTAACACTGAGATTTTTCCCCATGGTGATGGAAGAAATTAAAGCGCTCATGGGTATGGAGAAGGCGCTCGGTTTTAGGACTTCAAGGTCGAAATGGGCCCAGATCAAGAAAGTTTCCGGGCACCTCCCAACTCTTGTGGTCATTTGCATCCACAGAGCCGAACAGATCGGATTGGCCATGGAAGGGAGGGGATACGGACAAGTTTTACCAAGAACCGTTGCTCGTCCTGTCCGCTTTGGGTTTCGTGACGGTATTTTGTTGATGGCGGTTCTCTTTATTATAATCGGTCGAACATTCATTGCCTAATTACAAGATCATTATAGAGTATGATGGTAAAGACTTTTCAGGATGGCAGCTCCAGCCTGAAAAGAGGACGGTTCAGGGTGAACTGGAACGGTCCCTCTCTCTTCTGAATGGAGATGCTTCGGTCCGTGTTCACGGAGCGGGGCGGACTGATGCCGGTGTGCATGCTCGTGGGCAGGTTGCGAACTTCACCCTTGAAAAAACATGGGAGCCTGAAAAGCTGGCAGGTGCCATCAATGGAACCAATGAAAAGGATGTGACGGTTCATTCCTGCGAACTGGTCTCTGATGAGTTCCATGCCCGTTTCAGCGCTGTGAAAAGGTTATACAATTACAAATGTTTTTTGGGGACCTCGCCCCTGGAGAGAAGATTTGCCTGGGAGATTCTTGGATCTATCTCCGCAGACCCTTTGCATCGGTGTGCAGAAATATTAAAAGGTGAGATCGATTTCACCTCATTCTGTAAATACATCCCCAAGCAGGAGAACCGTCGGTGCACCGTCTATCAATCTGAATGGATAAACGATAGCTCTTTCGTAATTTTTAAAATAGAGGCAAATCGATTCTTGCAGCACCTTGTTCGGTGTCTTGTAGGGACCATGGTTGAAGTTGCCGTAGGTAGAACGACTGTTGAAAAATTTTCAGACATATTGGAAGAGAGAAATCCCAAGGCAAAAGTTTACAAGGCTCCTCCCCATGGACTCTGCCTGGAAAAAGTGACTTACGCATGACTGTGAAACAGATAAGGCTGATTCTGAGTCTCCTGGTGCTTATCTCGTTTCCGTTAGCGGCTTCGGATGTCACCAGCAACCGGGAAAACGCCCTTACCCGGGCCATTCAACAGCTGGGCCCCGCTGTGGCCAGCATCAATGTCATCCAAATGAGGCAATACAGAACTTCACCGTTTATTGATGACCCGCTTTTTAGGTTTCTTTTCCCAAGGGAGCCGTACAGGCAGCAGGTTCCGAGCATTGGGTCAGGCGTTGTCATCAGCCCAGACGGCTATATTATTACAAACCAGCACGTAGTAGAAGATGCTGGCCAGATTCTTGTTACGCTCCCGGGCGGAGAAGAGTATGACGCTGTACTCATCGGTGCGGACTTAACCACTGACATTGCTGTTCTAAAAATCGATGGTCAAAATCTTCCTTATGCAAAGTTCGGAAATTCAAACGATATCCTCATTGGCGAATGGGTCATTGCACTGGGCAACCCTTTGGGTCTCTTTGATCTGAACAAGCAGCCAACAGCCACGGTCGGTGTGATCAGCTCAACCAATCTCGATTTTGGCCGGGAACATTCCGGTCGCGTCTATCAGGGGATGATTCAGACCGATGCGGCCATAAACCGGGGGAACAGTGGGGGACCGCTCTGCAATGCCAATGGAGAAGTGATTGGTATAAATACGTTCATCTTTACCGGAAGCGAGTACAGCGCAGGTTCCATCGGCATCGGTTTTGCAATTCCCATTGACAGAGCTAGAGAAATAGCCGAAGAGCTTAAGAAATACGGTCGTATCGACAGGAATGTGGCTGTCGGTTTTCGCTTTCAGCGCGTTGACAGGGCACTGGCAAGATATCTACAATTGCCTCGTGTGGGTGGACTCATTATCACTGAGGTTTCCCGGCGTGGTCCTGCAAATAAAGCGGGATTACTAATTGGGGATGTGGTTTACTTTATTAATGAGGAAAGAGTGAATTCGGGCGGTGATGTCATCAAGATTATCGAAGAAAATTTCCTTCGTCCCGGCGACAAGCTGAAGATTGGATATTATCGCGAAGGAGAAATGAAAGAAACATCACTGAGACTGGCGAAGAGGGCCTGAACATGGTGGCACCAGAAGGAAGAACTTTCATCGCAGCTGTGGGACTTGTGACATTAGTGTCGGCATATCTTGCTTGGGGAGTTGGCGTTAATATTTTCCGGTTTATCTCGCTGGCCCTGATGGCATTTCTTGGCTTTTGTTTCATCTTTTTCAGGGACCCATCTCGAACAATTCCTGTTGGAGATAAGATTGTTCTGGCCCCGGCAGACGGGAAAGTGGTGGACATCTCCCAGTCCGAGAACGGTGAAAAGAAAGTGTCCATTTTTCTCTCCGTTTTTGATGTGCACAGGAATCGAACACCGGTGAGCGGCAGGGTGACACGGGTGAACTATTCAAAAGGCCGGTTCCTTGCTGCTTTTAAACCTGATGCTTCCATAATTAATGAACATACTGATGTGGAAATTCAATCGCTTGGTGGAATCGTGAAAGTGAGACAAATTGCCGGCATTCTGGCGAGACGGATAATTTGCCACCTCAAGGAAGGGCAGCAAGTATTAGGTGGTGAGTCACTTGGGTTTATCCGATTTGGTTCACGGACCGATCTTGTGGTGCCGCCTGGGACCAGTATTAATGTAAAAGTTGGTGATCGAGTTAAAAGCGGTTCATCAATCATAGGAGAGTTATCGTGAAGCCCAAGGTAAGGGTAAAAAAACAGGCAGTTCCTGGTGTTCTCACATTCGTTAACCTGTTCTTTGGTTTCCTGGCTATCGTTCAGGCTTCACAGGGACGGATTGAAAATGCCTGCTGGCTTATCTTGGCGGCCTCTCTGTTCGACGCCATGGATGGTCCCACGGCCCGTGCCTTGAAAGTGACAACACCTTTCGGTGTGGAGTTTGATTCCATCGCTGATGTGGTCTCATTTTGCACTGCTCCGGCGGTACTAATCTATTTCTCGTTTGTGCAGGATTTGCACCCACTTCTGGCTGCTGCCATCAGCTTTGTACCTCTCATCTCAGGTGCATTTCGACTGGCCCGCTTTAACCAAGTTGCTACGGGGACGCCCTCACCTTTTTATTCAGGCCTGCCGTCAACCGCATTTGCGGTAACCCTTAGCGCTTTCGTTATATTCAACAGTCGGCTGCTTGGCACCACCGGTGATCCGAGGATCGCCCTTCCACTCGTACTTTTTCTTTCTATGCTTATGGTGAGTCACCTTGCTTATCCGAAGTTGACCTATATCGGCAAAGGGTGGCATTCAAGAATTAAGGTCATTTTCTTCCTGCTGAGCCTCGCAGCACTCACCTGGTGGCGCAGTCTTGTTCTTTTTCCCCTCACCATGATGTATGTGATTGGTGGTTTCATCAGATTGCTTTTTAACCGCGAGGATATGGAAGCGAATCCTCGTCCCATGTGGATTACAAGAAATAGAAAAGGACGCCATGGTTAGTAGACGGGACCTGAAGGTTGTGATTCTGGTTCTCTTTGCTGGTGCCATGATCGGTACACTTTTCGGTGACCTCATCGGCTTTGTTCTGCCGGAGGGGGTCGTGAAGCAATTTTTTCTTCAAAGCACGGAATTTTCCCTGGGTGGACTTGTAGGCACACCGAACGATGCCATTTCGCTGGATATCGGCGCCATAGCACTGATCCTAGGTCTTAAGATCCAGCTTAACTTTGCTACAATCTTTGGTCTTGCAGTATCATACTATTTTTTGAGGTATTTTCGATAGTCAACTTTGGAGGTTGAAATGTTTCAAATAATGAATCTTCCTTTTATGGTAAGCATTGGTGGTTGGGAAGTACTCCTAATTTTTCTTGTTGTACTCCTTCTGTTTGGTGCAAAACGACTGCCGGAACTTGCAAAAGGCCTAGGAAAGGGAATTCGGGAGTTCAAGGGTGCCGTCGAGGGGATAGAAAAAGAACTCGATGAAGCGGCCGATTCAGTTGAAAAGACGCAGGAGCCCAATCACTCCTCCGGTGCCTGAACCGGCTACTCCAAAACCAGATCTCACAAGTTTCAGCGACACCGCAGATCTGTTTAATGACCGCAATGCGATTGTTTATCGGGATAGTGCGCTATATCTTGAGGATCGACTCGAAAGCGGTCTGCTGAATGGGGCTACTGTTGCTGTCAAAGACAACATTGCTGTCAAAGGGTGGCCCCTTTCCTGCGCCTCCCACGTTTTAGACAGCTTTAATTCACCCTATCATTCCACTGTAGTTAACCGGATACTGGATGAGGGGGGTGTCATTGTTGCGAAGACCAACCACGATGAATTCGCCATGGGTTCCTCCAATGAGCACTCGGCGTTTGGTGCTGCGAAGCACCCTTTCGATCCGGAGAGAGTTCCCGGTGGCTCCAGCGGCGGATCGGCAACGTCCGTAGCTCTTGGCATCACTGAAATAGCCCTCGGTTCGGACACTGGCGGTTCTGTTCGCCAACCAGCGGCATTCTGCGGTGTCTACGGACTGAAGCCCACTTACGGCAGGGTGTCCCGGTACGGGTTGGTAGCTTTTGCCTCATCTTTCGATCAGATCGGTCCTTTCGCCCGGAACACTGCTGGCATTGCAAAATGTCTACAGGTTATCGCCGGGCATGACCCCATGGATACCACATCCGCTAAAGAACCGATACCGAAGTACGGTGAGCGCCTTGACGGGAAGATTCCGAGGCGGATTGGTGTACCTTGGAGCTTCCTCAAGGAAGGTGTTGATCCTGAGATCATAGAAAAGGTGAAACAGCTGGAATCTTTCCTCTGTGAAAATGGCTGCCAGGTTGAAGAAATTCAATTACCACACGCAAAGTACTCCATCGCCGCTTATTATGTTCTTACAAATGCTGAGGCGTCATCCAACCTTGCTCGTTACGATGGTGTCCGCTATGGCCTCAGTAACCGTGGTGACGACTTGCAATCCATGTATAATAACAGCCGGTCAGATGGTTTTGGCGATGAAGTGAAACGGCGGATTATGCTGGGCACTTACGTTCTCTCTTCAGGCTACTACGACGCTTATTTCCGGAAAGGACAGCAGGTTCGGCGGCTCATCAGAGATGACTTCATCAAAGTTTTTGAAAATGTAGACATCATTCTTCTCCCCACGTCACCCACTCCACCGTTCCGTTTGGGCGAGCACTTGGAAGATCCAATCAGCATGTACCTTTCGGACATCTTTACGACACCCATCAGTCTCGCCGGCGTGCCTGCCATGAGTATCCCTGTTGGACAAACATCAGCCGACCTTCCAATCGGCCTTCAGCTGGTGGCGAACTTCTTTCAGGAGGAAACAATTCTCCGGCTCAGTCATTTCATAGAAAACAACTTTTCAAAAGGTTAAATGTTTGAATTTGCCAATCCTTGGGTTCTTGTTCTTGTCGTACTGATCCCACTGGCTGTCTGGTGGCAAAAGCGGTGGGGTAACAGGCGGGAAGGGACCATTCAGCTTTCCTCTGTTCACTCCATAAAAAATGTGGCCGGGCTTTCAGGGGAATGGAAATTGAAACTCTTCAGAATAATTCAAATGATTATTCTTTCATTTCTGATTATGGCCATGGCACGCCCTCGGACTGTCCTTGATTCCACGGAGATATCCGTCAATGTGGTGGACATCAATTTGGTTCTGGACATCAGCAGCAGTATGCGGGCGGAAGATTTCAAACCCAATCGCTTGGAGGCGGCGAAAGCGACAGCACGAAAGTTCATTGAAGACCGGGAAGGTGACAGAATCGGGCTGCTCGTATTTGCCGGAGAGAGTTATATCCAGTGTCCTCTTACTATTGATTACGATGTATTACTCGATCTTCTCGACCAGGTGGCAATTGTGGATGAAGCACACGATGGAACTGCCATCGGGATGGCCCTGGCCCACGGCATTAACCGCCTTCGCAGTAGCGACGCAAAGAGCAGGATCATGGTACTTCTTTCCGACGGGAGTAATAATGCAGGTGAACTGGACCCCATAACCGCTGCGGGTTTTGCAGCGGAGTATTCGATAAAGATTTATGCTATAGGAGTAGGATCGCGGGGTAAGGCTCCTTTTCCGGTTGACGATCCCGTTTTCGGTAAACGCTATGTTCAGGTGGATGTGGAAATGGATGAAATAACACTCCAAAAAGTTGCAGAGGCAACAGACGGACAATATTTTAGGGCTACCGATGAAGAGCGTCTTGCAGAAATATATGACGAAATCAACTCTCTGGAGAGATCAGAAATCAGCGTAAAACAGTTCAGAGAATACAGGGAACTTTTTGGATGGTTGCTTATTCCAGCAGTGACTCTGGTGCTGGGGATGAGTTTTGTGAATGAAAATATTTTCAGGAAAAGAGTTTGAATGATTGAATTCAGATACCCTTTAGTTTTATTGGCTTATGGCTTTCTTGCCGCTTTATTAATTCTTAAGAGATTTAAAACAAGTGCTAAGGCGGCTGAATCCTCAAGATGGGGGGAGGAAAAAGTAAAGGCACGGCTGTTTTCCAGGCTCAACTCAAAATCATTGCGGCGGAAATCCAACCTGCAGTTCTGGAGTGCTGTCTTCCTTATTTTTTCAGCCTCTGGACCTCAGATTGGGACATCACTTCAGGAAGTTGAGCGAAGGGGAGTAGACATACTGGTCGCCTTGGATATCTCCTCCAGCATGAAGGCTGAAGATGTTAAGCCTAACAGGCTTGAAAAAGCAAAATTTGAGATAGGTCGTCTTGTTTCCCAGTTGAAAGGTGACAGAATCGGTCTGGTGGTTTTTGCCGGTACCAGTCACCTCTATTTACCGCTGACCGGTGATTATGATGCGGCGCGGCTGTTTGTAAACGCAGTAGATACAGAAATGATAAGAACACAGGGAACTTCCATGAGTGAGGCTTTATATACAGCCTTGAACGCCTTCCCGGAAGAAGAACAAAAGCACCGTGTCCTTATTGTCATGAGTGATGGAGAGGATCATGAAGGAAAAGCTGTTGAGGTTGCCAAAGAGCTCAATGCTCAGGGCGTTGTCATTCACACCGTAGGTGTTGGAACAGCGGCCGGTTCCCTTATCCCTGTGTTCGATGAGCAGAGGGGCAGAACGGATTATAAGAAGGACAGGGGTGGTAAACTGGTAACGTCCATCTTAAATGATGCTATGCTGAGAGAAATTGCTTCTGCCAGTGGTGGTGTTTCAGTTCGATTTGATGGAAGATCGGGCAGTATGGACGATGTAATGAATGTTATTCAGGCCATGGAGAAAAAAACACTGAAAACGCACGAATATTCTCAGTTTGAGGACCGGTACGAACTGATCCTCGCCTGTGCATTTTTCCTCTTTGTGGCCGACTTTTTAATGCCAACGTGCCGGATGAGCGAAAAAGAATGGAAGGGGCGATTTGTTTAATCAGATAATGTTGATATCAGGTTTGTTCTCTTTACTGTGGGGACAACAAATTCCGAATATCCAGCCTTTGGTTATGGAACCTCCATCTAAAACATCAAAGGAAGTGAGCCGCGGCCTTGCGTACTACGAAAATATTTTAAAGAAAAAACCTGATCTTCCTGAAGCTCACTTTGGTGCCGGTCATTCCGCCTACTCCATTGAAAACTACGAGCGGGCAAAAAAGGAGTTTGATTCTTCTTTGAAATCGGAACGAAAAGATCTTCAGGCAAAATCACACTACAACCTCGGCAACACACTCCACCAGCAAGGCCGCCTTGAAGAGAGCCTTATGGCCTTTAGGAAGGCTATACAACTTGATTCATCGGACATGGATGCAAAGTACAATTATGAACTGACCCAGCGAATGCTCAGACAGATGCAGAACAAGCAGCAATCTCAACCCCAGCAGTCTGATAATGATGAACAGAAAGAAGATCAAAACCAACAACAGCAACCTCAACAGCCGGAAGACCAAGAAGAGCAAGATCCAAACCAGATTCCTGAAGATCAGCAAGAGCAGGAACCTCAGCAGGTCAAGCCTAATGCGGAAGCGATCCTGGACGCTTTGAAAGCTGATGAAGAAAACCTAATGAAGCGGAAACTGGGCCATGCCCTTTCAAAGAAGCTGGCGAAGGACTGGTAAATGAGATTCCAGCTGGTATTCCTCACACTATTTGTCGCTCAGTCCGCTTGGGCGGAGATAAAAGTTTATGCCGCCATTGATCAGAATAGAATTACCCTCAACGAGACAGTGTCGCTGAAAGTGACGGCTGAAGAGTCGAATGATTTCCCAAAACTTGATATTAGTGCCATCAAAGAATTCACTGTTATTTCAGGCCCTGGGCAGTCAAGCAGTTTTCAATGGGTGAACGGCAAGATGTCCAGCTCCAAGACACTTTCCTGGACGCTCATTCCAAATAGACATGGATCGTTGACAATCCCAGTTTTGACGGTTGAGGTGGATGGCAAACTGATAGAGACCGAACCTATCATTCTGACGGTTTTGCAGTCCGGTAGCCGTTCTGCTGCCGGTTCTGGTGGTCAATCTTCCCAAAAAGATCCACAGGTGCCGCTCATTTTCCTCATTGCCGAACCTGACAAGGAAGAGATCTTCCAGGGCGAGCAGGTGACGGTTCACTACAAATTGTACACGCGCGTGAACTTGAGGCGGTACGCCGTTGAGTCAAAACCGCAGGGCGTCGGCTTCTGGCAGGAAGAGCTGTATGCACCGAAGCAACCAACGTTGAGAGAGACGAGTATTGACGGTGTTCGTTATCGTATTGCCACGCTCTACAAAGTTGCCCTCTTTCCCACAACGTATGGAGATCTCACTCTTGAACCGATGATCCTGAACTGTACCATAGAAATTCCGTCCCGTAATCGCCAATTCTCGCTGTTTGACAATTTCTTTTCAGATCCGTTCTTTTCGAGGACAAAGCAGCAGATAGTTCGATCAGACGAGTTGACTTTCCGTGTGAAACCGGTGCCAGAAGTTGGTAAATCGGCCGATTTTACAGGTGCCGTTGGTGAATTTCGTCTTACATCGAGTGTGGATACAACTTCTGTGGTTGCTAATCAAGCACTGGCATTTACTGTTGAACTTTCCGGTACGGGCAATCTTGGTCTTTTTCAGCTGCCAGAGCCAGAATTTCCCGGTGGGCTGGAAGTTTTCAGTCCCAAAACATCCATGGACAAGGATCCGTTCAGAGATGAGATTTCGGGAAAACGGTCGTGGGAATATATTCTCATTCCCCGATGGGAAGGGAAGATCATACTCCCTTCAGTAGAACTTGTCTATTTAGAGCCGAAAACCGGGAAATGGCTCACCACGGAGACCGATCCCATCCCCGTTCTTGTAACCCCTGCCGTGAGCGCCATTACAGAAAGCAGTGGTTTGACGAAAGAGGAGATTGCCCTTTTGAGCCAGGATATTCGTTACATCCGTCAGGAGCCAGTTCGGATACGAAGTATCTCTAACCGGATTGTGCCCCGGGCTTTCTGGCTTATGAACCTACTGGCTGTTGCAATGTTTTTTGCCCCTAATGTTGTGGAGTTGGTTCAGAGCAGTCGAGTGGAGCGGCAGGGAGCTATTCGTGTGCGAGGCACTCTTCGGCGCGCGAAGAAGGTTCTTTTGAAAGTGGAGGACGACGATTATGAGAAGGTGGAGCAGACCATCTATAGTTATTTCTCGGACCGGATGGGGCTGCCGGGTGTGGGCCTTGATGGGCGCATCCTGGAAAAGAAACTTCAGGACGTTGTGGACAAGTCCACCTTGAAGGAGTTGTTAGCCCTTCTTGAAATTTGCGGTATGGGGCGGTTTGCACCATCAGCTTCTGACGACGCTTCCGCTTCAGAGCTTGCTTATCGGGCGGTAGACCTGCTACGGGGAATAGAGGGGCAATTGTGAAAACTGTCGTGAGGCTCATATGTCTTTTGACTTTCACCACAGTAATTCGGGCAAGTTCTTATGCTGACTCTCTCTTTATGGAAGCCAATAGTTTCTACAGCAACCAGTATTACAGTGAGGCTGCAGACCTCTACAATCAATTGATAAATCAAGGATACGGCCATACGAATCTCTATTACAATCTCGGGAATGCCTATTATCAGTTGGGAGACTTGGGGAACGCCATATGGGCCTATGAGAAAGGTTTGGAACTGAACCCCAGGGATAGCGATCTTAAGTTTAATCTTAGCGTTGCCAACGCCAGGATTGTGGACAGGGTACGTGTACCGGAACCTTTCTTTTTGCTGAAATGGTACGGTGCCTTGAAGCAATCCTTTTCGCCATCTCAGTGGCTCATGACTATCAGCTCAGTTCTGCTCGGAGCCGCCATGCTGTCCGCTTTTGCGAGATTTTTTAAAAATCGCCTTTCACAAATCCTTATGACTGCTTCTTCGGCCGGATTGGTCATGGTGATACTTTTTTCGGCTGTTTTCGCCGATATCTACTTTGATATTTCGGACATAGAAACGGGCGTTGTGGTTGCCCAAGAGGGACGGGTATACACGGCGCCGTCCAAAAGCAGTAACCTCCTTTTTGTCATCCACGAAGGGACGAAGGCGGAGATCTCAAGCCGTCAGTATCCGTGGATTGAGATCGAACTCATCGACGGTAAGAAAGGGTGGCTCGATTCCAATTCGCTGAGGCCGCTGTAAAATGAAGCGAATCATCATGCTTCTGGCCGTCGTTTCACTTCTTCTAGCTCAGAAAAAGAAGGTCAGGTTTGATGAAAGTTTTGATCCTGCTACCCTGAAAGAGCCGGAGATCAAATTACCTGTTATACTAAAGCCAGACGAGCCGCTGCCACCTCAGTTTTCCCCTGTCGAAACGGACACCGTTGTTGAAGGTTATCGTGTTCAGGTGATCTCAACACAAGATTTAAAGGAGGCCAACCTGTTAGTGATGGAACTATCCTCTCTTTACGGGAATGAGGTGTATGTTATCTTTGATTCGCCCAACTATAAGGTTAGGGTGGGCAATTTCCGATCCCGGGGTAACGCTGAAAAGGCCCGGCAGCGGATAGTCGCTCTGGGTCACCGGGCAGCGTGGATCATACGGACGAAAGTGAGGAAAAACCAACCACCTAGTCGTCAATGAAATGCGGGAAAAGAGTTGTCCTCCAATCATCATCTGGATAAATTTCTGCCGTCTTGTACCTGGAAACATCGACCTCGGAGCGGTGTATAGTCTTATATACCTTTCCGCCTGATTTTCTCATCACTTCTTTCGTCCGGACAGGTTAATCGTGGCCGGTCATTCCAAATGGGCACAGATCAAGCGCAAGAAAGCCGTTGTAGACGCAAAGCGCGGACAGGTGTTCACAAAGATCATTAAGGAGATCACAGTGGCCGCCAGGCTAGGTGGTGGAGATGAAGATGCCAACCCCAGGCTGAGACAGGCCGTCCTTTCTGCGAAAGCAGCCAACATGCCGGCGGACAATGTTAAGCGTGCCGTCCAAAAGGGGACTGGTGAGCTTCCTGGTATTTCCTACGAGGAGGCAATATTTGAAGGTTACGGTCCCGGCGGAGTTGCCGTTATGGTGGAAGTGACAACCGATAACCGTAAGCGAACTGTGGCCGAACTGAGACACCTCATTACCAAGCACGGGGGAAATCTGGGTGAAACGGGATGCGTGGCATGGATGTTTAAAAGGAAAGGGTTAATCACCATCGAGAAAATCAGCGTTGATGAGGAATCACTTTTGGATTCCATCCTAACTGGCGGGGGTGATGACTTTTCAGATGAAGACGATGTTTATGTGGTTGAATCGGCACCTGATCAGATGATAACAGTCCGCGAACAGCTGGAAGCTGACGGATTTTCAGTAAAATCATCAGAGATAATGCAGACGCCTCAAAGTAGTGTGAGCGTTGAGGGTGAGACTGCAAAAAGGGTGATTCAACTGTTGGAAGTGCTTGACGATCATGACGATGTTCAAAAGGTTTCAGCCAATTTCGATGTTGATGATGCTGAAATAGAAGAGGTGAGTTAAATGAGACGAATCATCGGTATAGATCCGGGTATTTCTACCACCGGTTATGGTGTCATAGAATCAGACGGTGATGCCATCAGTGTGATTACATGGGGAGCCATCTCTCCTCCGTCAAAGAAAAATATTCATGACCGATTGTGTGTTCTCTATGATGGCATTAAAGATATTATTGATCGTTACACTCCTACTGAATTTGCTATCGAGGAAGCATTCTACAGAAATAACGTCAAGACAGTCCTAGTGTTGGGCCAGGCACGGGGCGTTGTGATGCTGGCGGCGGCTCATCAGGATCTGCCGTGCTACGAATATTCACCGCGGAAAATCAAAATGTCCGTTGTAGGGAACGGCAACGCATCCAAGGAGCAGGTCCAGTATATGGTTACCTCTATTTTAGAAATGGAAAAACCCCCGGAGAAGCACGACGTCACTGACGCCCTAGCCACGGCCCTTTGCCATCTCCACCAGCCGGAGGTCATGGCTGAATGATACATTCTTTACGGGGGAAAGTGAAGTCGAAATCCGCTACAAATGTTGTGGTGGATGTTCGCGGTGTTGCCTTTTACGTAGTACTCTCCGTTCCTACCGCTGATCGTCTTCCAAAGGTAGGTGAAGAGGTGGAAATCCGTACCTACCTCAAAGTCAGGGAAGACGCCATGGAACTTTACGGTTTCGGAGACGAAGATGAACTGACCCTGTTCAAGATGCTTATCGGTATTTCCAAGATTGGGCCTAAGCTAGCCATGGGAATTCTCTCCGGCGCCAGCCCTGATGAATTCAAAAGACGGATTGTAGCGGGAGACGTGGCGTCCCTGACGGCGCTACCGGGCATCGGATCCAAAACAGCCAAACGGATTATTGTAGAGCTGAAAGATAAATTTGTGGTAACCGGGGATGACGATGTTATGACACTGGACGGAGAAGTGCCGGACCAGTTTGCTGATGCCCTGGCCACACTCACTGCTCTCGGTTTCCACCGTTCGGACGGTTTTCGCGTTCTTTCTGATATGCAGAGGAAAGATCAGCTTAGCGGGGACGTTGAAGAAATTGTGAAAATAGCGTTGACTAAACTGTAGGAGCTGAAATGCAATTTGCTGCGAGACTAGAAAGTTTGGGAACCGAATCAGCCTTTGAAGTGGCACGACAGGCAGCTGAATGGAAGGCGGCGGGGAATGAAGTTTTCCCGTTCCATATCGGTGATTTCAACATACCGACACCGCAGCGGGTGGTTGACGCCATGAACCGTGCAATTGAAAATGGAAAGACCGGGTACTGCCCACCGCCCGGTATTCCCGAACTCCGAGAAGCACTGGCCGATGATGTGGGTAAACTGAGGGGCATAGACTATTCCATGGAGAATATTATTGTCCAACCAGGTGGGAAACCCACTATAGGCAAATTCATTCTTGCTGTTATGGAACCGGGAGATGAAGTGCTCTATCCCAGCCCCGGCTTTCCCATTTATGAATCGATGATCGAGTTCCATGGGGGCAAGGCTGTTCCGTATAATTATATTGATAATAGAGGAAAGTTTTTGCTGGATTTGGATCAGCTTAAGTCGAACATCTCACCGAAAACCTCCATGCTGATATTTAATAATCACCACAATCCCACCGCGGCAGAATCTCCCCACGACGAACTGGAGGCGCTGGCTGAAATTTGCATGGGAAATGACCTGTGGGTCCTCTCCGATGAAGCCTATTTCGAAACAAGATATGAAGGTGAGTCAGAGTCCATAGCTTCAATTCCCAGGATGGCGGAACGGACCGTTATATTATATACCTTTTCCAAGCGGTTCGCCATGACAGGATGGCGCGTTGGTGCATCCATTGGACCTCCGGAAGTAATGGAAATCATTGGTCAACTGAACGTAAATGATGAATCGTGCACGAATCATTTTGCCCAGTGGGCCATGATCGAAGCCTTGGAAGGCGGCGCGGAAATGTGCAAACCTATCACTGATGAACTTCGTGTCCGGAGAGACGTTGCCCGTGATTTGCTGAACGGTATTGAAGGTGTCTCAGTGGGGTCGCCTTCATCCACATTTTATCTTTTCCCGAAAGTGACGAAAGTGGTGGTGAAAAAAGGTTTTCGGAACAGCAGCGAATTGCAGGAAGCTGTTCTAAAGGAGACAGGTGTGGCCTTCTGCCCTAGGAGCCATTTCTGCACGCCATTACCTGATGAGAAAGAGCATTATGTCAGGTTCGCTTATTCTGGTATCCAACTGGATGACATTCGCGAAGGAATGGACCGCTTTAAAGCCTATTGTGAGGCTTGAACTTGTGGGTGAAACAGGAAAAAGAACTTTCCTCTATGACTACCATCTGTCCCTCGGTGCAAAGATGGTCCCTTTTGGCGGGTTTGAGATGCCTGTGCAGTACTCTGGCATCATAGATGAACATACCTCTGTGAGGGAAGCGGTGGGTCTTTTCGATCTATCTCATATGGGCGAATTTGTTATCAGCGGGAGGGGAGCGTCGTCTTTCTTGCAGCGAGTGACAACCAATAATGTTGCTACCATTCAAACCGATCAGGCCCAGTACACAGCGATTTGTAATGAAAATGGTGGAATTATAGATGATTGTGTTTTGTACCGTTTTAGCGACCACTACCTTTTGGTAGTAAACGCATCCAATATTGAGAAGGATTTGGGATGGCTGGAGAGCAATCTTCAGGGCGAGGTATCACTTAAAGACAGATCTGATGATTTTTCGCTGGTGGCCGTTCAGGGACCTAAGTCGCTAGAGCTCTTAAGCAAGGTGGTGAATAACACTCAAGATGTGCGATCTTTGCCATTCTACTGGCACTGCCAATCGGTAGTTGCAGGAATTGAAGTGATTTGTGCAAGAACCGGCTATACGGGAGAGCTTGGTTACGAGATCTACGTTGACGGGGGAGAGGCGGAGCCAGTTTGGGACATTTTGCTTGAAGAAGGTGCTTCCCTGGGCGTCAAACCTGTCGGTCTCGGTGCCAGGGATACACTCCGCCTTGAGATGAAGTACTGTCTTTATGGTAACGACATTGATGAAAAGACAAACCCCATTGAAGCGGGGCTTGGGTGGATCACCAAACTGGAAAAAGGTGATTTCATTGGCAAAGCTGCCATTGCCAAAGTGCAGTCGAATGGGCCTGAACGTAAGCTCATCGGTTTTGAGCTTTTGGACCGAGGCATCGCTCGCCACGGTTATTCTGCCATGTTTAACGGGAACACAATCGGCAGTGTCACCAGCGGGACACATTCTCCAACCTTGGGTAAGTCTATTGGGATGGCCTATGTGGACAGTTCCCATGCTTCAACTGGCTCGGAGCTGAAAATAGATATCCGTGGAAAAGTAATGCCGGCAAAAGTGGTGAAGACCCCTTTTTGGACGAAAGGTACAGCCACGGAAAAAGTTTAAAGGACGATATGGATCGCAAGAGAGAAATCATCGGTATACTTCTTATTCTGGTATCTCTCTTTGTTTTGCTTAGTTTGATGACCTATGATGCTGCTGAAGAACCCACCATTTCACCCAACATTGCCATCTCCAATCGGGCGGGGATCTTTGGCGTCTATATTGGCCATTTCTTCATCAAGATGGCTGTCGGTTATGTCTCTTTTATATTACCTATCATCGGCATTGCTTGGGGATGGGTTTTGTTTAGCAAAAAGACCCCCAAATTTCTTGGAAAACTGACTGTTCATACGCTTCTCATGGGACTCATCGTCTCAGTATTATTGGGATTGATGGTAGTTACCAAGGATGCAGAAAGCTACCAGGCTTCCGGACTTGTTGGTGCCATGTTGGCAAAACTATTTCACGATTTTCTTGGCACCATCGGTACCGTAATTCTTTTGCTAGCCAGCTCATTTGTAGTTGTCCGGGGATACTTTAACTGGAATTTTTATGATCATGTAGAGAAGGTTGTCACCTTTTTTTCAGGTGTGGTCAAACGGGGGCAGAAGATTCAGCCTGAAAAAAGCGTGGAAACTCAGAAAAGAGAACATACAGAAAAACTGCTTGGCCAGCTTCGGGAAAGACGGGACTTCGAGGATGAAGTTCTCGCTCAGCCAGATGAACCAGAAGTGGAAGAGGTTGAAGTTCCGGAGGAACTGGAAGAAGAGGCCGGTATCGAAGTTGAAGAGACCGAGGTCAATCCGCCGAAGGAAGAGGAGACATTTTTTGATGTTAATGAACCAGAGGCGGAAGTTGAGAAAGAAGAAACTGCTGAAGAACCACAGGCCCCCGCAATGGATGAAGAGCGTGCAGGGGAGTACACAATCGGACAGGAAGTGATTGAGGAGGAGATCGATTTTAATGCTACCGTAGAAGATGCACCAAAAAAAGCTTATCAGCTTCCTTCTGTCGATTATCTTGACCATTACGAGGAAGTTACCCCCAGTGCCTCCGATAGCGAACTTGTGGATAAGGCTGATTTTCTTACACAGTCTCTGGCGACTTTTGGCGTTGAAGGGAATGTGGTCAACATTGCTCCCGGACCGGTCATTACCCTGTTTGAGGTTGAACCGGCTGAAGGTGTTCGCGTCAATAAATTTGTTCAGCTTTCAGATGATCTGGCTCGTGTCATGAGAGCACCAAGAGTGCGTGTGATTGCGCCCATCCCAGGCAAATCTTCTGTCGGCATTGAAATCCCCAATGAGAATCCCTCCATTGTCTATATGCGTTCCGTTGTCAATTCTGAAAAGTTTATCTCATCTGCCTCCAAATTGACCGTAGCTCTTGGCAAAACAACCAGTGGAGAGAATTACATTATTGCACTGGATAAATTGCCGCACCTGCTCATAGCGGGAACTACTGGTTCAGGTAAGTCGGTTTGCATCAACACAATTGTCTCATCTTTACTTTACCGTTCAACCCCTCAGGAAGTCAGGTTCATTTTGATCGATCCAAAAAAGCTGGAGATGGCGGCTTACAGAACGCTTGAAAAACATCACCTTATCACCGCTGAAGATATTGATGAATATGTGGTTACAACACCTGAGAATGCTGTTCTTGCTCTCCGTGCCGCTGAAAAGGAGATGGGGCGAAGATATGATGTGCTGGCTGATGCTGTGGTGAGAAATATCCAGGAATACCGAGACAAATCGAATAAAGACAGCAGCCTGGAAAACATGCCCTACATTGTGGTGATAATTGACGAATTGGCTGACCTAATGCTGAGGGCGCCGAAGGAGGTTGAGCAATCTATTGCCCGCCTTGCCCAGATGGCTCGTGCTGTGGGTATCCATCTTGTACTGGCAACACAACGACCCTCAGTGGACGTTATTACCGGTGTTATTAAGGCAAACTTCCCAGCTCGGATAGCATTTCAGGTTGCGACAAAGGTTGACTCTCGGACAATCATTGATATGAATGGTGCTGAAAAACTGCTGGGCAGAGGTGATATGCTTTTCCTGCCACCCGGCACATCTGATACAATCCGGCTTCACAATTCTTTCGTTACACTTGAAGAGATTAACAGGATAGTTACGCACATTGAGTCACAGCCGACAGCCGATGAAATAAAGCTGGAGGGTACAAAGACACAGCTAGGTATAGAAAGAGAGCTTAGTGGATCTGAAGATGGTCAGGATGAATTGCTCACAGAAGCTATTCGCCTTGTGATCACTCACCAGCAGGGATCCATTTCCCTAATCCAGAGGCGTTTCAGGGTCGGCTATTCCCGGGCAGCCCGTCTCATTGATCAGATGGAACAGCTTGGCATTGTGGGTCCTTTCACTGGCAGCAAGGCGAGAGAGGTTCTTGTTGACGAATCCTATCTTCAAGTGCTGGATGACGATGAATCGTCTTGAGGATAATTTGTTTTCACTGAAACATCTTCTCGTCCCCATTGTGGGACTTTCTGTTTTGAGCAGCATCGGTGCTTTTCAGGTTGATAAGGAAATCTTGTACGACATCTCAGCCACTTTACTTGATAAAAAGGGTCACACCTTTGAGGTGTTCTGGTTCTACCGTCTTGATGAAGAGTCATGGGAAGGGAAGGGGACGCTGAAAATTTTAGGCAGAAATTATCTCAGCCTTGACCTTCCTTTTATGAATGTACTTATACAGAATTCTGTTTTGAGTGTCAGGTATCCGGAAGAGGATCAGGTACTCATTGATTACTTCAACCGCCGTGATCCGTCAAACCTCTTTGCCGTACTGCTAAGCGATTTCGGCGGCTTTATAGTAGAAAATATAGAAGTCAATAATGAACAGATCAGCCTGAGCCTTATTCCTGAAACGCTTGTTGGTTTTGACCGTCTTTGGATCTCAGTAAAGGAGAATGAGTGGATGCCAAAAACCATAAAGGCAGTTTCGGGAAAAGATTTGGAGATCTATGTGGATGTTCTGTCAGTGGGACCTCTAGTAAACCCAGAAGATCTTAAAATGGGAAAACTGACTGCCAGTGAAATTATAGACTTGCGGGAGTAGCGTGAAAAAAGTAATAATCGGAATCTTGTTCAGCGTGGGGGGCCTCTATTTCGCTTTTCGCCAGATGGATTTTGGCAGCCTCATGACAGTCTTAAGGTCTGTGGACTGGATATTGATTCTTATTGCTGTTATAGTGATGATCGTTAGTGTCTGGGTGAGGGCTCTCAGGTGGCACATTATCCTTTCTCCCATAAAAGATGTAAAGACACACCCACTCTTTGCCGCTACTATGATCGGCTATTTTGGCAACTCCGTCCTTCCATTAAGGTTAGGGGAGTTCTTAAGAGCTTATGCCCTGAACCGTAACGAACATTCTGTAACCTTCTCCACAGCTTTTGGTACCATTGTCATTGAGCGTGTTGTAGACATGCTGGGCATCATGTTTTTGATACTTGCGTTATTTTCATCTTATGATATTCCACAGTGGCTGGCGAACAGCGGGCTCACCCTTTCGGCGGTTGTGATCATTGTTTCAGCTGCTCTCTTTTGGATTTCTGCTTCACACCACGATTGGGTGGAGAAAATGGAAAATATAGCTGTCCTTCAGCGTGGTGTTGGGATTCGCATGAAGAAGATGTTTCATTCATTTATAGAAGGGTTGGTGACGCTCAGAAAAATCAGACGACCGGTATCTCTGGTTTTCTATTCAGTTTCTCTATGGCTTATGTACTGGGGAATTACTTGGCTTTGTGCAAGATCTTTAGGTATTGATCTGTCGTGGCTTCAATTGGGGATTCTTTTGGTTTCGGTAACAATGGTAATTACACTCCCTTCAGCTCCCGGTTTTATTGGGACATACCATGCCGGTGCAGTTTTGATGCTGGTAGAGGTTTTTGCTGTGTCACAAGCTCCAGCACAGGCATATGCCATCATTAACCATGCTGTCGGTTTTGTTCCCCTTGTTGTGATAGGTGCCTACTATTTTCTGAAAAGTTCTCTCAAACTGAGCGATGTGAAATCTGAAGAAGCGCCCCGAATACATGATTCTGAAAAAATGGGGGCCATTTTTCTTGACAGGGATGGAACCTTAAATCCGGATCCCGGTTATATTTCTTCACCAGACGATTATGAGCTTCATCCCGAGACCATAGATGCACTTAAAACCTTATCTGCTACCGGACTGCCCTTCATATTGATAACCAACCAATCGGGTATAGGGAGAGGTTTGATTGAAGAAACGGCCTTGAAGGCCATTCATAATAAACTTGATTCATTGCTTGAGAAGCACGAGCTATTCCTTATTGATAAATATTACTGCCCCCATACTCCTGAGGATCGGTGCGATTGCCGGAAACCGGCTACTGGAATGCTCACAAAGGCGGCAGACGATCATGGAATTGATCTCACTTCTTCTTATATGATTGGTGATTCGGTAGCGGATGTGGCGGCGGCAAATGCTGTTGGTGTGCAATCGATATTGGTCAAGACAGGTAACGGACAGAGGACTGAAAGAGAAATCTTGAATGGGAAACTTTCAGCCGATTTTGTTGGAGACAATTTAAGTGATTGTGCTAAACATATTGTCGATTTAGAGGAGGCACAACGGTGAAAATTGCTGTCCTCATGGGCGGGAACTCTGCCGAACGGGAGGTTTCTCTCCATAGTGGCGAAGCGGTGGTCGGGGCTCTTCAGCGGACAGGGACAGATGTGTTCGCCTGTGATTATGAAGGGGACATCCGGAATTACCTTGCGAACCTTCTCGAGGCTGACGTTGTTTTTATGGCTCTTCACGGTGGAGAAGGTGAGAATGGGACTGTTCAGCGTATTCTCGAAGAGGAGAGCATTGTCTACACCGGCTCAGGACCTGATGCATCCGCCCTGGCAATGGACAAATTGGCTTCAAAAAAGCTGATGGTTGAGAATGAACTTCCCACTCCGGGCTGGGATTTTTTTTCTAGTAGTGAAGACTTCGAAGCCTTCGGTGAAAAGAACCGTAACTATCCTTTGATCGTAAAACCCAACGGTGAGGGGAGTACTGTTGGACTTACGATTGTGAAATCAGAAGCTAAACTGTTGCCAGCTGTGCAGACAGCTGAAAAGTGCAACAGCGGTATTCTATTGGAAGAATATATTCCCGGCCGGGAACTCACCATAGGCATATTGGGCGAAGAAACTCTTCCTTGCATTGAAATCCTCCCATCTCACGATCATTATGATTATGAGTGTAAGTATACAGCGGGGATGTCTAACTACATTTGTCCGGCTGAGATGCCTGCGGCTTTGGCCAGTCAATTGGCTCAGTCTTCTCTTGCCATTCACAACCTCCTAAGCTGCCGCCACTACAGCCGTGTCGATTTCAGGCTCACTCCGGAGGACAGTTTCTTCTGTCTGGAGGTAAATACCCTCCCAGGACTGACCGATACAAGTCTGGTGCCGAAAGCGGCGTCGATAATGGGAATCTCGTTTGAAGATCTTGTTTTGAAACTTTGTGAAATGGCACTCCATGGAAAATAACGGCAGGGAAAAACATTGGCTAGCAATCTATACCAAACCGCGGCATGAAAAGACAGCCGACAGCGAACTCAAGATGAAAGGAATAGAATGTTATCTTCCGCTAGTTAAGCGCTTAAGGTTCTGGAAAGATCGCAAAAAATGGGTATGGATGCCCCTTTTTAGGAGTTATCTCTTCGCTCGCATACCGTTGAATGAGACGCTGTATGTACTTCAGACTTACGGTGTTCACCATATTGTTAAAATTGGAAATAATTATGCCGTCGTTCCCGATAAACAGGTGGAAGCTGTAAGGCAAATGTTGGAGGGAGGTTATGTTCCTGATGCCCATGACTATTTTGATATTGGTGATGAAGTTGAAATCGGTGGCGGTCCCTTAGTGGGCGTGCGAGGTATTCTTTCAAGGAAAGCAGGGGAGACCCGCTTTGTAATCCGCGTGGATGGTATTCAGCAAGCCATTTCAGTCCACATCGATGCCGATATGCTTAAGCCTGTCAAACCGTTTTGAGTCTCAAACTGTTTAATACACTTTCCGGGAAGCTTGAAACTTTCAAGCCACTGGATGGCGAGACTGTCCGGATGTACTCGTGCGGACCGACCGTTTACGATGTTCCTCACATCGGTAATTTCCGCGCCTTCCTCTTTTTCGATCTTGTGAAACGGTATCTCCGTTTCCTCGGTTACGATGTTAATCATGTTATGAACATTACAGATGTAGATGACAAGATTATCGCAAAGTGCGGTGAGAAAAGGAAATCTTTATTAGAACTGACGGCTAAGTACCGTACAGCTTTCGAAAAAGACGCCGAATCTCTTCATATAGATCTACCTGAGGTGCTGCCTGCGGCCACCGATCACATTGGTGACATGATTGATCTCATCAAAGAGCTTATAGACAAAGATTACGCTTACGTTGTAGATGGCGGGTCTGTCTTTTTTAAGATTGGCTCGTTTCCGGATTATGGCAGGCTTTCCCGTATTGACATTACGCAACTTTCCAGCACGGATCGGGTGGCTGAAGATGAATACGGTAAGGAAAATCCTCAGGACTTCGCCCTTTGGAAGGCGTGGAAAGAGGAGGACGGTGAGATCGTGTGGGATTCGCCTTGGGGGCGAGGCAGGCCCGGGTGGCATATAGAATGTTCCGCTATGTCCATGAAATATCTTGGCGAGGAATTCGATATTCATTGCGGTGGTGTTGATCTGATTTTCCCTCACCATGAGAATGAAATTGCCCAGAGTGTCTGTGCTACCGACAAATTGTTTGTCAACTTTTGGCTGCATTGTGAACACTTATTAGTGAACGGAGCTAAAATGAGCAAATCGCTTCAGAATTTCTATACCATCACTGATTTGATAAACAGGGGATACACCGCTTCGGCCATTCGTTATCTGCTCACCTCATCACACTACAGACATAAGGTGGATCTAACAGAAGAACATATTCTGGCGGCAAGTCAGGCTGTTAACCGGTTTCAGGATTTCAGACGCAGGCTGGAAAAGCTTGCTACGAGTTCTTCTAGACATGAGGTTGATCTTCCTGTGTTGGATGAATTTAGGAAAGCGATGAATAACGATCTGAATATAGCTGAAGCCATGGGAAAAGTTTTCGACTGGATAAGAGAAGTAAATAGAAAGATTGATTCAAATGAACTGACAACTGAGGAAGCCAGTAGTTCTATTGAGGTGTTAGACAAAATTGATAGTGTAATTGCCGTCGTTAGTGATGACAAACCGGAAATCACTGACGAGGAGGCGACAATGATCGATGAGAGGGAAAAGGCCCGACAAGAGAAGAACTGGTCCAGGGCTGATGAGATCAGAGACTATTTTAGGTCCAAGGGTTTTGAACTTGAAGATACACCTGACGGGACTATTTTAAAGCGTTCAAAAGAGGGATCAGATAAGGTGTAAAAAATTCTACTTTCTCTTCTATAAATATATTTGTTTTAAAATACTTTTAAATTAATTTTCGGGGCTGTGCGAAATGCATGTCATCGAAGATTGATTACCTCCAACTTTCCATCTGATGTGGTTCAGGTGGCGGAGCTGTATTGTGCGGTTGTGCCTCAAGATTTTAGCCACCGTAGCTCAGTTGGTAGAGCAGCTGATTTGTAATCAGCTGGTCGGGGGTTCAAGTCCCTCCGGTGGCTCGTATTGTTTCGATTAAGATATCTCTGGTGGGAGAGTAAGTAATAGGGTTCACTTGGAGCGAGATCGTGGGTTCGAGTCCATCAAATTCAATTTATAAAAACATGCAATATTGAAAGACCCTCAAGGATATCTGGGGAGATGGCAGAGTGGTCTAATGCACCAGACTGTAAATCTGGCGGCGAAAGCCTTCGGTGGTTCAAATCCATCTCTCCCCACAGCCAGGGAAAGCAGCCAGAACAACCGGATGATTCATAATGGCAAAAATTATGCGGTGGTAGCTCAGTTGGTAGAGCATCAGCCTTCCAAGCTGAGGGTCGCGGGTTCGATCCCCGTCCGCCGCTCAGATTCGTTTGGCTGTAGCACTTGGGCTAACACTTCACAAGTTGCCTACGTAGCTCAGTCGGTAGAGCACGTCCTTGGTAAGGACGAGGTCACCGGTTCAATCCCGGTCGTAGGCTCGGCAATGATCTGTCAACTAAATTTGACAGGACGAAGCCCCACCTTAATGTGGGCACCATCGGTCATGTGGATCACGGTAAGACGACCCTGACCGCGGCCATTACATTGTCATTGTCCAAGCGTGGTTTGAGTGAGGTCCGTTCTTTTGACAGTATTGACAACGCTCCCGAGGAGCGTGAGCGTGGTATTACCATCCAGACAGCACACGTTGAATATGAGAGTGAGAACCGCCACTATGCGCACATAGACTGTCCCGGTCACGCTGACTATATCAAGAACATGATTACAGGCGCAGCTCAGATGGATGGTGCCATTCTGGTGGTGAGTGCAGCTGACGGTCCCATGCCTCAGACAAGAGAGCATGTTCTTCTTGCCCGTCAGGTGAATGTTCCTGCCATTGTGGTATTCATGAATAAAACAGACCAGGTGGATGACCCTGAACTTATTGAGCTGGTGGAGCTTGAGCTTCGTGAACTGTTGAGTGAGTATGATTTTCCCGGTGATGATATACCCATCATCAAGGGGAGTGCCTTAAATGCACTGAACAGTCCTGATGATGAAGAGGCCACGAAGTGCATTATGGAACTAGTGGAAGCTGTTGACAGCTATATCCCTGAACCTGAACGCGACGTTGACAAGCCTTTTCTGATGCCAGTTGAGGATGTATTCAGCATTACGGGTCGTGGTACAGTGGGTACAGGCCGTGTAGAGCGTGGTATGATAAAGGTAGGTGATGAGGTTGATATTGTTGGTTTGGGTGCTGATAAGAAGACGGTAGTAACAGGTGTAGAGATGTTTCGTAAGGAGCTTGATGAAGGCCAAGCCGGAGATAATGCCGGGCTGTTGTTAAGGGGTGTTGATAAGGAGTGGTTGAAGCGGGGTATGGTTTGCGCCGAGCCCGGTTCCATTACCCCTCACACCAAGTTCAAGGCTGAGACGTATGTATTGAAAAAGGAAGAGGGAGGAAGGCACACGCCGTTTTTCAACGGATACCGTCCTCAGTTTTACTTTCGCACGACGGATGTGACGGGGGTATCGACTTTGCCTGAGGGTACGGAGATGGTGATGCCTGGAGATAGTGTGACTTTGGATGTTGAGCTCATATCACCTATTGCTATGGAGAAGGAGTTACGTTTTGCCATACGTGAGGGTGGTCGTACGGTTGGTGCTGGTGTAGTGACTGAGATTGTGGAGTAGATGGTTGGGCGGGAACAGCAAAAGGGATTTACTGACACTGGAGTGTCCGGAGTGCCATCGTCGTAATTATACCATGTCGAAGAATAAGCACCTGCACCCGGATCGTGTCACTTATAAGAAATACTGTCCCGGCTGCAGGACACACACACTTCACAAGGAGACCAAGTAGGAAGCATTGTGGTTGAGGCGAGCGAAGGTATTCAAATTGTTGCTTTCCCATCTCTGTTTATGGAGAATAATAGGTGAGTAGCTCAATTGGTAGAGCACCGGTCTCCAAAACCGGCGGTTGCGGGTTCAAGTCCTGCCTCACCTGCAACTGAAAACGACGTGTTGAGGCGTGATTAGAAAAATCAAAGATTTTATGAACGGTGTTCAGTTCGAGATGAAGAAAGTATCCTGGCCAACATGGGATGAGCTTCGTGGCTCTACCATGGTCGTCCTCGGGCTGTCGCTGATTCTCGGCATTTTCCTATTTGTGGTTGATTTCTTGCTCTCCAGAGTTGTGAACGTGGTGTTATGAAATGGAGTGGTATTCGGTAAGGGTTTTGTCAGGGAAAGAGAAGAAAATCCGCGATACCATGATGAGTGAAATTAAGGGCGGAAGTGACAACGGGAAAATAGAGGAAGTGCTGGTTCCGTCGGAAAATGTGGTGGAAATGAGAAGTGGAAAAAAAGTTGTGAGAGACCGTGTGTTCTATCCCGGATATGTGCTGGTCAAAATGGAAATGGACAACGAAAGCCGTCATTATGTGGAAAATATTCCTGGCGTCATGAGTTTTGTGGGGCCAAAGGGTGAGCCCGAATCTCTAAAGCCGGAAGAAGTAAACAGGATCCTTGGAGAAGTGGAAGTCAAGGAAGGGCAGGAAGTTATGGCCACTCTTTTTCGAAGAGATGAAGTGGTAAAAATTATCGATGGTCCCTTTATCGATTTTGAGGGATCTATCACTGAATCAAACGAGGAGAAGCAGAAGGTGAAAGTTATGGTGTCCATTTTCGGCCGATCCACACCTTTAGAACTTGATTATCTCCAGGTTGAACATGTTAAGCATGCGTAGTAGGAATGGCTAAGAACGTCCTTACAATGATCAAGCTCCACGTACCTGCAGGGCAGGCAAATCCGGCTCCTCCCGTTGGTCCAGCTCTTGGTCAGCATGGTATCAACATCATGGACTTCTGCAAGACGTTCAACGAACAGACCAAGGAGAAGATGGGAACTATCATTCCGGTTGAAATTACTGTTTTTGAGGATCGTTCATTCACATTCATAACAAAGACACCGCCGGCGGCTATTTTGCTCAAACATGCAGCAAGGATTGATAAAGGTTCAGGAGAGCCTAACAAGGAGAAGGTCGGTGAGGTCTTGGAAAATGATTTAAGGCAAATAGCTGAAACAAAAATGGCTGATTTGAATGCCAATACGGTTGAGGCTGCAATGGAGATGATCCGGGGCACGGCACGGAGCATGGGTCTCGAGGTCGTTTGAAGATGAAGCACGGAAAAAGATACAATAGTTCAGCTGAATCTGTGGATCGAATGAAAGAATATTCCGTGGAGGATGCTGTAGGGATTATCAAAAGTGCTGCGCATACTAAGTTCGACGAAACCATTGAAATAGCGATTAACCTTGGTGTTGATCCACGCCATTCCGACCAAAATATACGTGTTACCACATCTCTTCCACATGGAAGTGGCAAACAGGTGAGCGTTTTGGTTTTGGCATCCGGTCCAGAACTCAAGGCTGCTGAGGAAGCTGGTGCTGATTATGCCGGAAGCGATGAATTTCTTGTTAAGCTTGAGTCAGGATGGGACGAAATGGATGTCATCGTAGCGACACCGGATATGATGCCGAAGCTCGGGAAACTGGGTAAGGTGCTTGGCCCAAAAGGACTCATGCCAAATCCAAAGAGTGGTACAGTCACCAAGGATGTGGCCGCTACTGTCAGTGAAATTAAGGCAGGCAGGATTGAGCTTCGTGTAGACAAGAATGGAATCGTTCACGCACCCATAGGGAAAAAATCATTTAAAGAAGATCAACTTGCGCAGAATCTCAGATCGGTTCTTTCGACCATTATGAGCGCTAAACCGGCAGGGATTAAGGGCACCTATCTAAAAAAAGTAACTGTCTCCTCAACCATGGGACCCGGAATCAAAGTAGACAAAGCTTTCACGGACTGAACTAAAAATGCCGAACCAGCAAAATATCGAATCCGTTGATTTAATCACTTCAAAGTTTCAGGCGGCGGCGGGTATCTATTTCACTGACTACCTTGGTTTGAACGTGAGAGATATCACTGAACTGAGGAGGAAGTTTACTGCCAACGCTGTGGAGTTCCGTGTTATAAAGAATACGCTTGCGAAACTGTCTGCCGAAAAAGCCGGGCTTGAAGATTTGAACAGTGTTTTTGACGGACCGACAGCTGTAGCGCTCAGTTATGATGACCCTACTGTTCCGGCACGCATAATAAAAGAATTCAATAAAGTGCACGACTTGCCAGAGCTCAAAGCCTTTATTTTTGAAGGTAAGCTTATGGATAATGCTGCTTTTGATTCAGTGGCAAATCTTCCATCCCGGGAAGTTTTGCTCGGGAAACTTGTGGGCGGGCTTTCATCGCCAATGTCAAAACTTGCATCTACGCTCAAAGGCGCAATGTCAAGTTTTGTAAATGTGTTGAACAATCTTAAGGATTCAATATCCGATTAACAGATAGAGAGGAAAAGAACCATGGCAAAAGTTTCACGTGCTGATGTGCTCGATTATCTTGAGAAAGCTAACATGTTGGAAGTCTCAGAGCTGATCAGCGAGATCGAAGATAAGTTTGGTGTTACTGCTGCTGTACCCGCAACGGCTGTTGCTGCTCCCGCCGCCGGGGAATCTGCCGTTGAAGAGGAGAAGGATAGCTTTAACGTCGTTCTAGCTTCAGTTGGCGACAAGAAAATCCAAGTGATCAAGGTTGTTCGCACCATCACAGAGCTTGGTCTGAAAGAGGCCAAAGATCTTGTTGAAAGTGCGCCAAAACCGATCAAAGAAAGTGTCGCCAAAGCCGAAGCTGAAAAGATGAAGACACAGTTGGAAGAAGCTGGGGCCACTGTTGAACTGCAGTAGCATTTCTTTCTTTTTCAGAAATTAGTGGTTTTCACAACAATTCAAAAAGGAGAGCGTAGTTTTGGCAATTAACCGGACCATGGACAGACATTCATTTTCGCAGATCTCCTCTGCCATACCAATGCCAGACCTGCTTGGTGTTCAGGTAGATTCATTTAGGAATTTTCTTCAACTTGATAAACCGGAGGATCAACGCGATCCCCACGGTCTTCACGAAGTTTTGGGGAACATCTTTCCTATTGAGGATACGCACAAGAACTACATTCTCGAATACAAGAGCTACTATTTCGGTATATCAAAGTACAGTCCGGAGGAGTGTATGGAGCGGGGTGTCACTTATGCTGTGCCTCTGAAGGTCCGGCTCATTCTCCATATTACAGATGAGTTTGATCGTTCCAAATATGCACATTCCATAGAGCAGGAAGTTTACTTCGGGAATATCCCATTTATGACCAGCAGAGGTACGTTTGTCATCAACGGTGCTGAGCGTGTCATTGTGAGTCAGTTGCAACGCTCACCTGGTGTCTTCTTTGATGAATACACCCATCCCAACGGTACACGGCTTTATCAGGGAAGAGTGATTCCGTTTCGGGGATCCTGGATTGATTTCACAACCGATATTCAGGATTGTATCTACGTCATTATAGACAGGCGCCGGAAATTCCCTGTTACATCTCTCCTCAGGACGCTCGGTTTTTCAACTGACGCCGATATCTTTAGGGTTTTCGGACTTTCTGGAAAATCAAAACTCAATGCAAAAACATCGAAGAAACTTATTGGTAAAGTTCTGGTTGACGATCTCGTAGATACTGAAACAGGTGAAATTCTTGCCGAAAGCCGAACTGAACTTACCGTTGAGCTTCTTAACGATCTAATAAGTTCCGGAATCAAGGAGCTTGAAATTGTATCTCCCATTAATGAGTTGGCTGGTGAACTTCTTCTGAACACCATGCAGAAGGATCCGACGCATAACACTGATGAAGCACTTATTCTAATGTACAAGCATCTCCGTTCCGGAGAGCCGCCCAACCTTGAAACAGCCCAAAAGTTTATTGAGAGAATGTTCTTTAGCCCAAAGCGGTATGACCTCGGAAAGGTCGGTCGCTACCGTCTTAACAAGCAGTTTAACCTGGATGTGGATCTCAACCACACTGTTTTAACAACTGAGGATCTGATTCGAGTAATCCACTACCTCATAGAAATGCGCAAAGGATTGCGCGGCCCCGATGATATTGATCACTTGGGAAATCGTCGTATGAAGACCGTTGGTGAACAGTTGACGAATCAGTTCTCCATCGCTTTTAGCAGAATGGCGAGAACTGTCCGTGAGCGAATGAACCTGAGAGAGGCGGAGAGTCTGACCCCTCAGGACCTCATTAACTCGCGTATCTGCACCACGGTTATCAACACATTTTTTGGGACGAGTCAGTTGAGCCAGTTCATGGATCAGACCAATCCGCTGGCGGAAATCACACATAAGCGCCGTGTGTCAGCCCTCGGTCCTGGAGGTTTGACCCGCGAACGTGCCGGTTTTGAAGTTCGTGACGTTCATTACACACACTACGGAAGGCTATGTCCTATCGAGACGCCGGAAGGACCAAACATCGGTCTTATTTCTTCTCTTGCCACATACGCCAAGGTGAATGAGCTAGGTTTTATTGAAGCGCCCTACAGATTGGTGCGGCGAAAGAATGGAAATGCCTTTGTCACAAAAAAGATTAAGTATCTTTCTGCTGAGGACGAGGACAGGTCAAAGATTGCACAGACTTTGTACAATCTGGATGAGAAGGGAGAAATCACTGAAGATCGCATTCGTGTCCGGATACGCGGTGACTTTCCGGTGGTTGAGGCGAAGGAAGTGCAATACATGGATGTGGCTCCACACCAGATTTTAAGTGTGGCAGCAACTTTGATTCCTTTTCTAGAACATGATGATGCTAACCGCGCACTCATGGGATCCAATATGATGAGGCAGTCAGTGCCTCTCATCAGTCCTGAAGCACCCATTGTTGGGACTGGTATGGAAACAGTGATCGCTAGAGACTCGCGTACATCACTTTTTTCTCCGGTCTCAGGTGTGGTTGATAGAGTAGACGGTAAAGAAGTTGTCATTCGCACAAAGGAAATCCCTGAAGATCTGGCTGTTTCAGCTGAACAGAACCTGCTCAAGATCCCTCTAATAAAGTATTCTCGCACAAACCAGGACACATGCATGAACCAGCGCCCGGTGGTGAAGGAAAGGCAGAAGGTGAAGAAAGGTGATTTGCTTGCTGATGGTCCTTCCACCGATTCAGGGGAATTGGCACTTGGCCGCAATATACTTGTGGCTTTTATGCCTTGGCGTGGTTACAACTTTGAGGATGCAATTGTCATCAGTGAAAAATTAGTTAAGAATGACACGTTTACCTCTGTTCACATCTCTGAGGTGGACCTTGAGGTACGTGATACTAAACGCGGTGAGGAGGAGTTGACGTCTGAGATCCCAAACGTTGGTGATGAGGCGATGAAAGATCTGGATGAGGACGGAATTGTGCGGCAAGGAGCAAGGGTGAAGTCAGGTGATATTCTGATAGGTAAGGTCACACCTAAAGGCGAGACAGATCCAACCCCAGAAGAAAAACTTCTTCGGGCCATTTTTGGTGAAAAAGCGGGTGATGTGAAGAATGCTTCCAAAAAAGCTTCTCCTGGGACCAATGGTGTGGTGATCAGAACTCAACTTTTTGAGAGAAAAACGAAACAGTCTCGTGCGACTGAAAAGAAACAGATAGAAAAATTTCAGGAAGAGACACGCCGTTCCAAAAGAAAACTGAAGAAATCCCGCGATGAGATGCTCGATAAACTGATGCTGGATCAAACCAGTAACGGTCTTCGTGATGTTGCTACCGGAAAAACACTTGTTAAAGCTTCCACCAAGCTGACGGCCAAACGTCTTGAGTTGCTTGATCTTGAGCGGGTTTCCAGAGAACAGCCTTGGTTGACGGACAACAGTGTTTGGGTTCAAATCCAGCAGGTGTGGAACTCTTTTAACCGTGAATGGAGAGAGGCCGAAGAGTTATTAGAGAGGCAGATCTACAAGCTTCAGGTAGGTGATGAACTTCAAGCCGGTGTTTCTAAACTGGCCAAGGTCTATATTGCCAATAAACGGAAGCTACAGGTGGGTGATAAGATGGCCGGCCGTCACGGTAATAAAGGTGTAGTAGCTGTTATCGTTCCTGAGGAGGACATGCCTTTCTTGCAAGACGGTACCCCTGTAGACATCGTACTCAATCCGCTCGGTGTGCCATCTCGTATGAACCTCGGTCAACTTTACGAAACCATGCTTGGTTGGGCCGGCAAGATACTAGGCAAACGATATGAAACAGCTCCATTCGATGGTGCTGCACCGATGGATGTTGAGGAGGAACTGAAAAAGGCAAAATTGCCAGTGACAGGTAAAGTGGATCTGTGGGACGGCCGTATTGGTGAGAAATTCGACTATCCTGTTACCGTGGGCACCATCTACATGATGAAACTTGCTCATATGGTTGATGATAAGATGCATGCTCGTGCCACCGGACCATACTCTCTCATAACTCAGCAGCCGCTGGGTGGAAAGGCCCAGGATGGGGGTCAACGATTTGGAGAGATGGAAGTTTGGGCACTGGAGGCCTATGGTGCCAGCTATGCCCTCAGAGAAATGTTAACTGGGAAATCAGATGATGTTGAGGGCCGATCAAAAGTGTACAACGCCATTGTGAAAGGTGACAATATTCCTGATTTCTCGATTCCGGAATCCTTTAACGTGCTTGTTAAGGAACTTCAAGGATTATGTGTGGATATTCAGTTACACAATTAGTGGAAGGAGTCCGAATTGGTCTACATTAAACCGCACGACAAAGACGTTTCAAACAATTTCAAATCAGTCTCCATCGGTCTAATGTCTCCTGAAGACATCCTGAGACGATCTTACGGCGAGACTCTCAAGCCTGAGACGATCAACTACCGCTCTTACAAACCGGAAAAAGACGGTCTTTTCTGTGAAAAGATTTTCGGGCCGGTGAAGGACTATGAGTGTCACTGCGGTAAGTATAAAGGTATCCGTTACAGAGGAATTATTTGCGACCGGTGCGGTGTAGAGGTAACGAGAAAAAAGGTTCGCAGAGAACGGATGGGTCATATCACTCTGGCCGTACCTGTTGTCCATATTTGGTTTCTCCGCTCTGTTCCCGGCAAACTTAATCATCTGCTTGGAATATCTACACGTAACTTGGAAAAAGTTATTTATTACGAGTCCTATGTCATCATTAATCCCGGCGAAACTGATAGAAAGCGTATGGAATTACTTGACGAAGTTGAATATCGTGAGCTTGAAAGTCAGTATGGTAAGCATTCAGTCTCAGAAGAAGATCAAGACGAAGGTAATTATTTCTATGCTGCAATGGGAGGCATTGCCGTCAGAGATGCACTTACAACACTTGATATAATTAGAACAATGAAGGAGTTAAAGGATATCATTAAAACCTCTCGCTCTAAGCAAAGGACATCAGATGCTTTAAAGCGCATGAAGGTTGTGAAGGCCTTTTATCCGTCTCCGCTGAAAGTTCGGCTTAACAAGCCTGAGTGGATGGTTGTTACAGTGCTTCCAGTAATCCCGCCGGAGCTCAGACCCCTTGTTCCTCTTGAAGGAGGACGTTTTGCCGCAAGTGACCTGAACGATCTTTACAGGCGGGTGATTATCCGGAACAATCGCCTCAAGCAGTTGATGGAAATCAAAGCACCGGACGTCATCCTCCGAAATGAAAAGCGGATGTTGCAGGAAGCTGTTGATACACTTTTCGACAACTCGCGCCGGGGAACCGCTGTAAGCAGTGGCACACGTAGACCGCTCAAAAGCCTGAGCGATATGCTCCGGGGGAAACAGGGTCGTTTTCGTCAGAATCTCCTTGGTAAACGTGTCGATTACTCTGGGCGGTCCGTTATTGTTGTCGGTCCTGAGTTAAAGCTGCATGAATGTGGCTTGCCCAAGGATATGGCAGCCATACTTTTCATGCCTCAGATCATTCATGAGCTGATTGCCCGGGGACTGGCCAACACTCCCAGGAGTGCAAAACTACTGGTTCAGGAGAAAGCACCTGAGGTCTATGAGGTCCTGGAATATGTGGTGCGTGATCACCCGGTTATGCTCAACAGGGCTCCAACTTTGCACCGTCTCGGCATTCAGGCCTTTCAACCGGTGCTTGTGGATGGTAAAGCGATCCAGATCCATCCTCTGGTATGTGCGGCTTTTAATGCCGACTTTGACGGCGACCAGATGGCTGTCCATGTCCCACTCTCTGTAGAAGCACAGATGGAGGCGCGTATGCTCATGCTTTCAAGCCACAACATTCTTCATCCAGCTCACGGTTATCCGCTGGCTATCCCATCTCAAGACATGGTTCTGGGCATATATTACCTTACTAAGGAGAAAGAAGGCGATCTCGGGGAAGGGCGTCTGTTTTCCAGCTTGGATGAGATTCTCATGGCCTACGAGAACAAATCCATTGGTTTGCATGCCATTGTTGATGTCCGGCATAAAGGTAAGTGGTACAAGCGAACCACTGTAGGTCGGGCAATTTTTAATTCAATTGTGCCAGATGAGCTTGAATACATCGATGAACTGCTTAACAAGAAAAAAATCGAGACAATTATCTATAATTCTTTCTTGGCGGTTAGTAACCACCGAACAGTTCAGTTTCTTGATGATCTGAAAAACCTCGGTTTCAAATTCGCAACTCAGAGCGGTGTTTCCATCGCCATTGATGATGTTCTCATACCGAAAGAAAAACAGAGCATTATAGATAAGGCGACTAAAGAAATCAGCACTATCCAAAACAAATTCTCCCGCCAGATCCTTACTGAAGGTGAGAGATATAACAAAGTGATTGATGTCTGGACTCACGCAACTAATGAAACTTCAGTAAAAATGATGAATCATCTGAGTAAAGATAAGCAGGGTTTCAACCCTGTTTTCATAATGGCAGATTCCGGCGCCCGAGGAAGTCAGGATCAGATTAAACAGCTTGCCGCTATGCGAGGACTCATGGCAAAGCCGAAGAAATCTATGACAGGCAGCAAGGGTGAGATTATTGAAAACCCCATCACCTCCAATTTTCGTGAAGGGCTTTCAGTCCTTGAATACTTCATATCGACACACGGTGCGAGAAAAGGTCTTGCTGATACAGCTTTGAAGACTGCCGATGCAGGTTACTTGACGCGCCGTTTGGTAGATGTGGCTCAGGATGTGGTTATCATGAAAGAAGATTGCGGTACAATTAATGGTGTATGGATCAGTGATTTGAAAGAGGGCGAAGAGATCATTGAAGCGATCAGTGAGCGTATCCGCGGTCGTGTCCTCCAAGAGGATGTTTACATAGAAAATGAAATAGTGTTAAAGGCTGGTACCCTTGTAGATAATGCAGTTGCTGATGACTTTATATCATACGATGTTGACCGAGTTTTCATTCGATCAGTGCTTACTTGCGAAGCATATAGGGGTGTTTGTGTCAAGTGCTATGGCACGGATCTTAATACAAACAAACCTGTGAGCATGGGTTCGGCAGTAGGAATTGTCGCTGCTCAGAGTATCGGTGAACCTGGGACTCAACTCACACTCAGGACTTTCCATATTGGTGGAACAGCATCTCGCATCATTGAAGAGTCAGAGAAGAAGACTAAAAGGGATGGGGCAGTAGAGTTTTCAGAAAACCTCGAGTTCGCTGAAGTTATCGATAAGCAAGAAGTATCTGGCAAGCCTATTAAGCGGGTTCTTGTTAGAAATTCCTCTATCAAAATAATTGACAGCAAGGGAGGTATTTCGGTATACAATGTGCCTTACGGTGCCACTCTTGAAGTTGAGAATGGTAAGAAGATAAAAGCTGGCAAAGTACTGTTTGTATGGGATCCCTATACAGATGTTATACTTGCCCGGAATTCAGGTAAAATGCAGTTCATCGACATGGTCGAAGGTGAAACCTATCAGGAAGAAGCAGTGGAAGGTGGTAAGAAACAATTAGTGACAATTGAAGCTAGGAACAGACGATTGGCTCCTCACCTCGACATTCTGGATAAAGATGATAATACTGTGGCTGGCGGAACGATTCTTCCTGTTAAGGCTGTCCTCATGGTGAAGGATGGTCAAGAAGTAAAGGCTGGTGAAGTTCTGGTTAAAATTGCTAAAGATATCGGAAAGACACGTGACATTACAGGTGGTTTGCCAAGGGTAGCAGAATTGTTCGAGGCTCGTAAGCCCAAAGAACCTGCGGTGGTCACCGAGATTGATGGTCTTGTCAACTTCGGTGAAGTAAAACGTGGAATCCGTGAAATCATGGTAAAAGGCGCACACGATGTCTCCAAGAAATACAAGGTCCCTTATGGTCGCCATGTCATTGTGCATGAGGGTGACCGGGTCAGTGCTGGGGACAGGCTTTGTGAAGGAGCTATATCACCCGAAGATATTCTCAATATTCTTGGAACTGTCAACGTGCAGGAGTATCTGGTGAATGAAATTCAGGAGGTGTACCGTCTGCAAGGCGTCAGGATCAATGACAAACATATCGAAGTGATTGTCCGTCAGATGATGCAAAAGGTCGAATTGGATGATCCGGGCGACACGCATTTCCTTTCCAGTGACAGAGTGAACAGGGCTGACTTGAAAAAGGAAAATGAACGGGTGCTTAAATCTGGTGTGATCACTGATTCGGGCGGTTCCTCTTATTTAGAAGGTGATCTAATTTTGAAATCAGATCAGTTGAAAACAAACAAGCAATTGAAAGAAGAGGGAAAAACCGCCATAAAAACACGCAAGACTAAACCTGCCACATCCAAAGCACTTCTTCTGGGAATTACTCGTGCATCTCTAAATACTGAGAGTTTTATATCGGCGGCATCTTTCCAGGAAACAACTCGTGTTCTTACGGATGCTTCAACGGAAGGCAGAGGTGACAATCTTCTTGGATTAAAAGAAAATGTTATTCTTGGCCGTCTTATTCCCGCCGGAACAGGGTTTAAGGATGCCATGAATCCCATGGTAAAGAAAATCGACTCTGAAGAAGAAATCGACTCTGAAGAAGAAATCGATTATGCTGTTGAAAAAGAAACAGTCGAAGAGGTTTAAGCTTAGGAGTTTGTAAAATGCCTACGATCAATCAACTGGTTCGAAAAGGGAGAAAGTTGGTTAAGAAGACCAGCAGAACACCTGCGCTTCAGGGAAATCCACAGAAGAGAGGTGTCTGTACACGTGTTTATACCACCACACCCAAGAAGCCTAATTCCGCACTCCGAAAAGTGGCTAAAGTTCGTCTCACCAATGGTATGGAAGTGATCGCCTATATTCCAGGTGAAGGGCATAATCTGCAGGAACACTCTCTCGTTCTTATCGAGGGCGGCCGTGTTAAGGATTTGCCAGGCGTCCGGTATCACATTGTTCGCGGTACCATGGATACATCCGGAGTCGATGACAGAAAGACAAGCCGTTCGCGCTATGGTACAAAGAGGTCCAGATCATAAATGAGGAGACGCCGGCCTGAAAAACGTGTGATTGCTCCTGATCCGATCTACGGTGAAGTGATGGTACAGAAGTTTATCAATAATATCATGGGACGGGGTAAGAAAGGTGTTGCGGAAAGGATTTTTTACGGAGCCTTGGATATTGTTTCTTCCAAAACTAAAGGTGATTCCCTGGAAATGTTTAAGAAAGCTGTAGATAATGTTAAGCCTTTTGTTGAGGTGAAAAGTCGCCGTATTGGTGGCGCCACCTATCAGGTCCCTATACAGGTTCCTACGAACCGCGGGTTCGCCCTGGCAACTCGATGGATCATAGCAAATGCCAAGGCACGGAAAGGCAGAAGTATGGCTGAGAAATTGGCTGGCGAGTTTATTGACGCGGCAAATGAAGAAGGTGGTTCTATTAAGAAAAAAGAGGACACACACAGGATGGCTGAAGCAAACAAAGCATTTGCGCACTATAGTTAAGAATTGATGAAAGAGACTTCACTAGATTTAGTTAGAAATATCGGTATCCTGGCACACATTGATGCCGGTAAGACCACAACTACCGAACGCATACTTTATTATACCGGTCGTGTTCATAGGATGGGTGAAGTTCATGAAGGCGCCGCCACTATGGACTGGATGCAGCAGGAGAAAGAGAGAGGAATTACAATCACGTCCGCTGCAACGACCACATTTTGGGATGATTATCGGATTAATATTATCGATACGCCTGGACATATTGATTTTACCGCTGAAGTTGAGCGGTCTCTTCGCGTCCTTGACGGCGCTGTTGTGATCTTTTGTGCCGTGGGTGGTGTGGAACCACAGAGCGAAACAGTTTGGCGTCAGGCTGACAAATATAAAGTTCCCCGAATTGCGTTTGTGAATAAAATGGACAGAATGGGCGCCGATTTCGATCATGTTATCGGTATGATGAAAAAACGTCTTGGTGCGAACCCCCTGCCTCTAACAATTCCAATTGGTGCCGGTGAACTGTTCAACGGTTTGATCGATCTGATGCGGATGAAGGCGATCGTTTATAATGAGGTCACTTTCGGTGCCCACTTTGACTTCATTGATATCCCGGATGATATGAAAGCTGCTGCTGAGAAAGCTCGTCACAATTTGGTAGAAGCGTGTGCCACGTATGATGAGCACCTTTTAGAGAAATATGTTTCTGAGGAAGAGATAACTACAGACGAGATCAAGAATGCGATTCGCAAGGGGTGTCTCGAGAATGCTTTCATTCCCGTTTTATGCGGCTCAGCCTTTAAAAATAAAGGTATCCAACGCCTTCTTGATGCTGTTATCGATTTTCTTCCATCACCCTTGGATATACCCGAAGTAATTGGTCATACCCCAGAAGATTCAGACATATTGTTGAGTCGTTCTCCTTCCAAGGATGATCCTTTTTGTGCACTGGCTTTTAAAATTATGACCGATCCTTATGTGGGTAGACTCACATTCTTTAGAGTCTATTCTGGTGAGTTAGAGACGGGCACGAGCGTCTTGAACACCGCAACAGGCAGGAAGGAGCGTATCGGTCGATTGCTTCTTATGCATGCTGACAAACGCGAGGAGCGAAATAAAGTGTCTGCCGGTGAAATTGCCGCAGCTGTCGGCCTGAAAAAAACCCGAACAGGTCACACGCTATGCGATCCTGATTCACCCATTGTTCTTGAAGCAATGGAATTTCAAAAACCTGTTATCTCTGTCGCTATTGAAGCAGCCAGTAAAGCGGAGCAGGAGAATTTGTCCGAATCTCTAGCTAAGCTCTCTGATGAAGATCCCACCTTCCAGGTCAGCAGTGATGAAGATACAGGCCAGACCGTTATTTCAGGTATGGGTGAACTTCATCTCGAAATTTTAGTGGATCGCCTGAGCCGGGAGTTCAAGGTTTCAGCCACCGTTGGCAGACCACAAGTAGCTTACAGGGAGACAATAACTGGTGAAGCGGTAGCTGATGGCAAGTTCATTCGCCAGTCCGGCGGGCGGGGTCAGTATGGTCATGTAAAAATCAAAGTTGAACCAAATGAACCTGGTAAAGGATTCCATTTTGAAAGCAAGATCGTTGGTGGCGTTGTTCCCAGGGAATATATAAGGCCTGTGAGTCAGGGAATTGAGGAAGCTCTCAAGAATGGGATTCTCGCAGGATATCCGATGGAAGATGTTCGGGTTGAACTTTTTGACGGTTCTTATCATGCTGTTGATTCATCTGAGATGGCATTTAAAATTGCGGGCTCTATGGCTGTAAAAGAAGCTTGCCAGCGGGCAAAGGCTGTATTGCTGGAACCAGTCATGAAAGTAGAAGTTGTACTTCCTGAGCAATACCTCGGTGATGTTATGGGAGATCTGTCTTCGCGCCGTAGTGAGATTCTGGGGACGGATCACAGGAAGGATGCGGTGGTGGTAAAGGCCATTTCGCCTCTGTCTGAAATGTTTGGTTATGCTACTTCATTGCGGTCAATGACACAAGGAAGAGCGGTGTTTTCCATGGAATTTGACAATTACAAACAAGCACCAAAATCAGTCACTGATACGATAATTGAGAAGTCTGGTCTTGTGGCTGAGCCGGCATAAACTGGATAGGAGACTTATCATATGGCAAAAGAAAAATTTGACAGGACGAAGCCCCACCTTAATGTGGGCACCATCGGTCATGTGGATCACGGTAAGACGACCCTGACCGCGGCCATTACATTGT